>Ga0255756_1000222_pt1 | contig 69138 bp, 49 predicted proteins | sample 011ome_20_FD_179956 | JGI IMG/M metagenome (GOLD analysis project Ga0255756, IMG submission 179956) | Coastal salt marsh microbial communities from the Groves Creek Marsh, Skidaway Island, Georgia - 011509CT metaG (version 2) | ecosystem: Environmental > Aquatic > Marine > Intertidal zone > Salt... | reverse complement strand
CACCGACGACGACGACGACGACGACGATGACGACGACGACGACGACGTTCGGCGCGCGCGCGGCGCGGGCGATGATGATGGTGAAGCCGCGCGCGGCGCGCGGGCGACGGTCGACGACGACGACGCGGGCGGTGCAAACGCCGACGGCGCCGGTGAGCGATGGGAAGGTGAAGACGAAGGGTGCGTCGGATGCACCGTTTGCGCAGGAGTACGCGGACTATTCGACGGGATATGCGTCGGTGCCGGGGTTGGCGTACGAAAACATGGGTTGGGTGACCGAGGTGCGCGGGGAGATACCGCCCGAGATGGTCGGGACGTTGTTGCGCAATGGTCCGGCGATGTATGAACGGGATGGATTTGTCAAGTCGTATCTTGATGGTGATGGTATGGTGACGTCTATTGCGATTAAGGATGGTAAGGCGTACTTTCGGAATAAGTTTGTGCGCACCGAACACTTTGAAAAGGAGGAGGAGCTCGGCAAGTTTACCGAGCCGTCAATTTTTACGGCGAAGGATCCGAGGTCGCCAGCGTTCTTTTATCGTTTATTTAACGATATCTTGGCGGGTAACTTGAGTAGAAAGCAGAACGGCGCGTATAACGTGTTGAACTGGGGGAAATCTCTAGTGGCGGTGGATTACAAAAAACCGTACGCGTTGAACCCCGACACGCTGGAAACCATCGGACACGGCGCGTGCGACTTGTCGAGCGCGATGCACACATCGCACTACCGCACGGTGACCGAGCCCGATGGAAGCCGCCGATGCGTGGCTTTCTTGAATGAAGTTAACTGGCGCACGGAAACCACCAATGCGGTGTTTTACGAGTTTGACGAGAATGGCAAGGAGGTGAGCCGACGCGCGTACGATTATCCGGCGTCGTACGTGCACGACTTAATCGTCACCGAGAACTACTACGTCTTGTTCGATTGTCCGATCAAGATTGACTTCCCGGCCGTATTTACCAAGTATATTTTTGAAAAGTCGTGCCTTTCCGAGCTCATCTGCGAAGACACCGACCGTAGACCGTTGTTCCGTATTTTCCCGCGTCGAGGCGACTCGAGAGAGGTGCTCACGGCTCCGGCGGATTACTGGTGCTACGCGTACCACCACGTCAATGGCTTTGAAGACAAAGACGGTAACATTGTTTTCGATACGTGCACGTGGGATAAGTTCACGTTGTACTTTACCGATATTTGCAACCCGAATGGTAAGGATAACTATCCGCGCATGAAGTTGAGCCGCTTTGTGATTGACATGAAGGAGCTCGTCGCCAAGCACTTCTTGTTGAGCGAGGTGCCGTGTGAATTACCGATTACGAGCTGGGACTACACCGGTCGCGACTATGAACATATGTATTTGAGTACGTCCGTTGGACGCACAGAAGACGGCGTCAACGGGCCGATGCAGGCTTTGTCCAAGGCGTCCATCAAGCCGGATGGAGACAAGTTGTACTACGAAGAGCAATGGGTGCCGGGCGACCGAAAGTTTGCCATGGAGCCCTTCTTTGTTCCCCGACCGGGCGGCACGGAAGAAGACGATGGTTGGGTCGTTGCATTGGTGCACGATGCGGCGTATGAGAAAAGCGACTTTGGCGGCCGCGGTACCGAGATGGTTATCATCGACGCGAAGAAGTTTTCTGAGGGTCCGGTGGCGAGTTTGCGCTTGCCAACATACGTGCCGTTTGGTGTGCACGGCTCGTGGAGCCCGCAGTACATTGCTGGGCCGCCAAAGGCGGATGAGTTAGAGCGATTGGAAGAGATGCGCAAGAAGAACGACGGTAAGCCCGTGTCTCTTGGCATTGGATCAAACGCAAGCGAACCCGTTATCCACAGCACGCCCACCCCGCAAGCCATCGGTATGGCCGCCGCGGGTTTGGTACTCGGCATCACCGCTCTCAGTTCAATCCTTGGTTAGGTGCGAACGATATCGTAATATTAGCCACGCGCGATGTCGCATGTATTCACTGAACAAGTTCAAAGACACCTAGTAGAAATCAAGCAATACGTATACTTTCACAATTCCGCTAAATCTATTTTTTTTGTGCTAAAAACCAACACGCGTCGCAGTCAACTCGTTACCGAGGCGTCTGACGGCATGAGCCCATCATCTGAGCTCGCACACGAATCGACAAAGGTCAATGAAGATTTAAGTTTTTCGGTTAAATCTTTCGGTGAGTCAGTGAACTTGCGCTCGCTCGAGTGTCGCTCGCAAAAGCACTCGATGCGATCCCACGCGCGTTCGAGCTCATCCTCTGGCACAGTGATGACGAGACGCAAGTACCCAGGCGCGTGGAAACACGTCCCTGGGAGCATCAACACCGACTCTTCTGCGAGTAATCTCTTGCAAAAGGTTACGTCCGTGAACCCTTCTTCCTCGGTAAACGCATCTTCACGCATCTTGAGCAAGACGTACATGGCACCTTGCGGCTCGCTCGGAATGCTCAAGCCTCGAACGCGAGAACATCTATCTATGCAGTACTTGCTTGCCACGCGCAACTTATCTAGTGTGGTTTGCAACCACTCTTCTTCGTGTGCTTCTAAAATAGCCGGCACCGCGGCTTGAATAGGCGCTGCTGGACCTAATGACACTTGGCACAAGTTATTTATAGCCATGTGCACGCCCGCCGTGGATAAGATGTGGTCGTAGTCGTGCATCACGAGCCAGCCTAAGCGCCACCCAGGCGCGAGCCAACGTTTGCTCAGCGCACTCACCGACATGACTGGAACGCGGCCACTGAATTGTGCAATCGGTAAAAACGGCTGCGTGGCGTCAAAGGCGACGTCTTCGTACACCTCATCCGCGATGATGGGAAGACGAAGCGTCTCGCACGTCGCGCAGATACCTCGTAAGTGCTCTTCGCTATACACAGCGCCACACGGATTGCTCGGGTTATTCACTATAATCGCCACCGTGTGTTCGTCTCGCAAATGAGTCAGCGCATCCAACTTGATCTCCCACCCGTTCTCGCCATCCAAGTCGTAAAACTTGTACGCTACGCCGTGACGCTGGCACAGCGTCTCGTACAACGGAAATCCCGGCCTCGGCAGCAAGACATTCGCGCCCTCCACCGCCATCGCCGCTATGACGTGTGATAACGCCTCTGAACAACCAATTGTCATGAACACATCCTCCGCACGCAAAGCTGGACGATCAGGCAACGAATATCTTTTCGCAACGGCGCTTCTCGCCGCCGGCGCGCCCGCGCTCGCCGTGTACCCGTTATGCGTATACGCCCCAAACGCCCTCGTCACCTCCTCAACCGCCGCCTTGGGCGGTAACAAATGCCCAAACACCGTCGGATCACCCTGTGCGAGCGATATCAACCCTTTCTCGGGATTCGCCAACCCAACCATTTCATCCACGATGCGCCGTATTGGGTTACACAACTCGCGCACCGTACTCGCGCGCACCGCCCACCCATCGCGGTGGTACCCATCGAGCGACTTTCGACGCTCTAGCGTCACCGATCGTCTCCCCGACGCGTGGCGCGCCTCCGACGACGCCTCCACCGTCATCGCCGCGCGCGAGAAATCGAAATCAAGCGCGCGCGCGTGCGTCCTCGCGACCGAGTCAACGCGATGCGCGAATGATTACGTCGCCGTGGCCGTTCGTCGCGCGCCGTTCGTCGCTTGCGCGCGCGATGATGCGCACAAATGCGTGTCCAGGTCACGGACGCGCTGGGGCGAGGGCGATTAGACGTTCGCGTGCGCGTGGGAGATGCGCACAAACACGTCGCGGTGTGACGTCACGTGGTGCGCTTTTTGTGCCTTCGAGGCGCGTCTCGAGCTCGCCGCGCCTAGACGACGACAGGGTGATCGCGATGGACGACTATGAATACAGAGAGATACAAACAGACTAACGTGCTAAAGTGCTAGAGCTTGGAGTGCGCGGCGCGCGCGGTGGAGATGAAATCGACGACGCTCTCGGCTACGTCGTCGGGACGTTCCATCGGGCCGAAATGCGAGAGGTTTGGGAATTCAACGACTTTGCCTCGTTGTACCGCAGCGGCGAGCGCGGGGGCGATGACGGCAGAGTAAATGGGTGACGTGCCATCTGGGGCGAATGACGTGCCTTTGGCGATGACAACTGGGCATGCGACGCGAGGGAGCGAGGCGAAGGCGTCGGCCGCGCCTTCGCCGGCGCGATAAATGGACACCTCCGTATCCACCGAGCATGCGAGTTTGACTCCACCTTGGGCGCCTTTATTGTCGTTGTCGTCGTCGGACACAAATCCACCGTCATTGACATACGCCTCGAGCGCTCGCGAATCGAGCGCATTCATTGGCGGCTTGCTTTTATACGTCGATAACGCTTCGGCGAGGCTCGCGAACCGCGCGCGACGCCGCGTCGCGCTCTTCACCAAATACTCGGTGCTCGCCATCAATGGCGATCCAGGCGACACATCGTACGCCTCGAGCGCATTCTGGGGCACTATGAATATCGGCTCAAACGCATAAATTGAACGAAACATCCCCGGTCGTCGCGCCTCCGCCATCAACAACGCGTGGCCGCCGCAACTGTGCCCAAAAGCGTGACACCCGTGCAACCCGAGCGCGGTGACCACCGCCGCGCAATCCTCCCCAAGCGCGCTCCATTCGAGCCGGCCATTCACCGGCGACGTGCTCCGCCCGTGCCCGCGAAAATCAAGCGCGTAGCACGCGTACCCGCGCGCGCACAACCCCGCGATGAGCGGCGCGAACACCGACCCATGAAAACCATTCGCGTGCGCCAACACCACGCACCGCGATGCGTCGCGCGCGCCTTGGCTCGATTCCGTGCGCGCGTCGTACGCGCGCACGCGAATCATCACGCCATCGGTGCCGCGCACGTCCGCGTCCGCGGGCGTCATCGCGTGCGGCGCGCCGCGAGCTGACGTCCCAGCGAACAAGTGGAACTCCCAAAGGCGCTCGAGGGACTGTGTCCTGGTTCGTGATTGGTCGATTGGATTTTGGAGCTCCTTCCAAATCGAAACAAATTCAAACTCGCAAGGGACAGCTCCGCGCGCGCCGCAGTGTACGACGCGCCTCGCGCCGCCGCATACCCGCGCGTTCGATCTCAATCGCACGCACGAATCGTGATCGTTCGACCGACGTCGGCATCGACGCGGCATCGCGCGACGCGCGCGCGTGAGACGCGTGAGCTCGCGTGCGGCGGTTTTCAATCGTTTGTTTAAACGGCGCACAGCGGCGCAACCATGGCGCGCGGTGGAGACGGCACGGCGAGCGGATCGCTCCAAGTGATCTTTGGACCTATGTTTAGCGGGAAGTCGACCGAGTTGCAGCGACGGTTGAGGCGACATACGGTGGCGAATCGGCGGGTGCTCGTGGTGAAGTACGCGGGGGATAATAGGTACGACGAGGACGTCGGATCGGCGTCGAGGGCGGTGACGCATGATTTGACGGCTATGCCGGCGGTGCCGACGCGAGAATTACACAATATTGATAATGTGGCACACAACTATGACGTTATTGGTATTGACGAGGGGCAGTTCTTTGATGACATTGCGCACTACTGCGAGAAGTGGGCACAGGCGGGGAAGACTGTCATCGTCGCCGCGCTCGATGGAACGTTTCAGCGCAAGCCGTTCAAATCCGTACTCGCATTGGTGCCATTAGCGGAAGATATCACAAAGCTTACGGCGGTATGCACCGATTGCGCTGCTGATGCCGCGTTTACCGCGCGCACGACCAAGGAAACCGCGGTGGAAGTTATCGGCGGAGCGACGTCGTACAAGGCTGTGTGCAGAGCGTGCTATGGCAAGTACGCATCGGAGATGCATCACAACGGAGCGACTGTGAGTACATCAACCGCGGCGGCGACAACGCCGTTGGCGAAACGAGTGGCGGAACAAATGAACGAACTTAGCTTAAAGACGCCCGCGCCTGCGGGGCAGGCGTTCAGTTTCTCAACGCCCGTGCCGGCAACTCCTCAATTCGGTGAAATGCAGAAACACAAGGCCAAGAACGTTGATAGCACGGCGACAAAGAGCGCTAAAAAGTCACGCGGATTTGGCGGCCCTGGTCGATCACCACTGAACGACTTTTTGAATGGCGCGAGTATTCACCGCTCGCCGCTCAGCACTTTGCGTTGAGGCGTTTTAGAATTTTAAGGTTTCAACGCTCGCTGGAACGCGCAGCGTTTGTAATTCATCAATCTATAGTAGTCTGTTTTCAAACCTATGCGCTATGTCAAATCTACAAGAACATGTCAAATCTACAAGAACGAACGCCTGGCGCCACCGCCCGTGGATTTACCGCCTCCAAAGCGCTCGCCAAGTCCTCCTCCAGCTCTCTTCAAAGCCTCGTCCGGTTTCATGGCGCCTTCTTTTGCGAGCTTCAAATCTGTGTCGCGATTAAACGGACGATACTCCCATGTCGAGGACTTTCCCTGAGCGGTATCGCTCTTCTTCTCCTTCTTATCTTTCTTCTCCTTCTTCTCCTTCTTCGTATTGCTCTGCTGCCTCTCAGCGTGAATCTCCATCAATGACTTTGCGCGGCGCGTGGAATTGAATTCATCCACGAGCCTAGACGTTTCATCAGCTTTTGCAACACCTGCAGAAGGTAATGCGTACTGCTGTGCCTGCGCGGCTAGGAAGAGTTGTTGCTCGCGAGCGGCCGCTTGTTGCGGGGTATCCGTCCAAGCGGCTTCCATTTCAGCCGTACGCGCCACCTTTTCGGTTTTAGAAAACGCAGTGACGCTCGCCGTGGGTGGACCTTGATTCGGACGCTTTTCCGGTGGTAAGTGCGTCATCCATTCCTCGCGCTTATCAACGTCCACTGTGCCCGGACCGTCGAGAAGTTCATCGTCTCCTGGAAGCGGATTGCCCTTCAATCGTCTCCACGCTGCAGCTTCGCGTTCACTCGCCAGCCACGCCTCGAACTCTTCCCGTTCGTTCGCTTCGTTCCTCTTAGCATCGATGACTTTGCGTTGTGTCTCATCCGCCAACGCCGTGTGCGCCTTTTTGATGGCATCGAAAGCATCTCGAGCATCGACATGCGAGCACTTATCGGGGTGCACCATGAGCGACAACTTCCAGTACTTCTTCTTAATGACCGCAGCCGTGTCTTCAGGCGAGACGCTAAGAATGTCATACGCGTCACCACCACGCGAAATGATGCGCGCGATTCGCATCGCACACGCCTCACGCGACTCGTTGCTTGTGTCTTCCATCTCCGCTACGATTTCTGGCGGCGGCGGACCGACGCCGTCGCTCATCGCCAGCGCCGCTGCAGCAGCCTCAAGCATACTCTTCGGCGGCACCATAGGACCTAACACGCGCTTCACTGGCTCGTCTTCTACTGCGCCCGATGGTCCCATCGATGGTCCAATGGCCGGACCGATATTTGCCATAGGGGCCACGTCATCGACGTCGCTTTCGCTTCCATTGTGTTCCGCCATAAACGCAACCGCTTCATCTCCAGTTAAAACCCGACCAGGCCCAAGTGGACGAGATTTCGCCGCTTTTGCCGCGCGCGCCTCATCTTTTTTCGATTTTTCAGCGGCAACAACGTCAGGATCTGGCCCGAGCCAGGGCTCGCGAGCGTCTGAGTACCGGTCCGCGACGGATTCGTCAAAGACAAAATTAAACCGGCTCCACAACCCCAAATCCTTCGATCTTGGCAGCGTCCACGACCCCGTTGCCCTAGATTTTCGCATGCACGCGTGTTCGAAAAAGTATTCTAGATATCTACGCACGCGCTCGTCGGCCACACCGCTCGTCGACACGCCCCGTCCGTCGTCCACGGCGCGCAACAACTTTTTAAAATTCTCTCGCTCGCTCGCAAACTTTGCTAACATATGTCGCAATGCCTCCGCCGCTAGCTGTGCCATCTCGACTTGTTGGCGAATCGTCAACGAATTGGTGTCATCACTCGAACTTTCACTTTCAGACGAGGATGACGAAGATGACGAAGACACGCCGCGACGTTTGCTACGTTTCCCACTCTTCCCATCCTTCTTTCGACGTTTGCGATCGTCCGAACTCCCAGACGATCTCTTAGACGAACGTTTGTGAGACTTCTCGCGGCGCTTATGTTTCTTACGCGACCGATGACCGGCGGCATCGTCGGCGTTAGCGTCAGCGCCGTGTCGTCTCGACGTTGTCCCAGCGGCGGCGTCGCGACGGTGCTGCGCGTACGCCTCGTTCAGCGCCTTGACGTTGGACAGCGCACTCGAGAGCTGCGGGTGATTCGCCGCCATTACGCGCGCGAATTCGCGTCGTCGGTGGCGGCGGCGAACGCGGCGAATGTGGCGAGCGCGGCGCGCAGTGTCGTCGAACGTGCGAATTGCGATGGTGATGACGTCAAAGATGAGCACGGCAAAAGCACTCTCCGACGTCGCCGCGCGCGTGGCTGCCGCCGCCCAGCGCGCAGGCCGCACGCCTTCCACCGTTCGCCTCGTAGCAGTAAGCAAAACCAAGCCAGTGGAGCTCTTGCGCGAGTGCTACGACGCTGGCCATCGCACGTTTGGGGAAAACTATGTGCAAGAAATTGTAGACAAGGCGCCGTCCATGCCGGCGGATACGCAATGGCACTTTATCGGACATTTGCAAAGTAACAAAGCGAAAACATTGCTTGAGGCGGTGCCAAACTTGGCGATGATTGAGACGATTGATTCAAAGAAGTTGGCGTCAAAGTTGAACTCAGCGTTGGAGGCGAGGGAGGCGAGGGAGGCGTTGCGTGTGCTCGTGCAAGTGAATACGAGCGGTGAAGAGAGCAAACACGGCGTAGAGCCGAGCGAATGCGTGGAATTAGCGAAGCATATTAAGGATGAATGTCCGAGACTGATGTTTCGGGGATTGATGACGATTGGGATGCCAGATTACACGTCCAAGCCTGAGAATTTTATAACGCTCAAGAAATGCCGGGACGACGTGTGCGCGGCGCTCGGGCTTGATTTAGATGCGTGCGAATTAAGCATGGGGATGTCTGGTGATTTTGAAGCGGCAATTGAAATGGGAAGCACTAACGTGCGCGTCGGAAGCACGATTTTCGGCGCGCGAGACTATTCAAAATCTGCATAGGCCACCCTCGCTCGATGTTGTTTTATATAGAGGCACAGTTTATTTTTTTCACGCAGTTTCACTCGCGCGTCATAACGTGCCGCACGTTCGTCGCTCACGCCACCGCGCCGCCGCGCCGTCTGTAAGTAAGCACGCGCGCACTCGAGCGTCATGGCGAAGTCCAACTTACCGGTCGGGCTCGCACTCGCCGCGTTCGCGAGCGCGACGTTTGCCTTTCCTATGTGGTACTGCTACGCGCCTACAAAACCCATGTGGACACAAGAGGAGTCGTTGTCTGTCGCCGCGGTCAGGCGCGGCGCGTTCATGAACAGTGGTTCACGCGATGTCGGGCTAGATATGCTCGAAGCGAAACGTAAATAACGAGTGCAGCGCGGGTGCATTTGAGGGCGAAGGGGAAGCGCTCGACGCGCGCGCTGTAGGGATGTAGGACGATAGCGAAATAGCTTTAGGACAAGACTTTTAGATACGTAATATGACAACAATTCTTTCACAATGCGTGGGATGCTTTTACTACTGTGCTCTACTTGTCATCGCCCACAGCTTCGATGAGGCGAGTGACGACGTCGCCGACTGCACTGACGGAGGGCACTCTAAGCTCTGGATCAAAAATGCTCTTCCCGAGTTCAGCCGCACGCCCGATGGCTGGATCGAGTGGGACTTTACCAAGGAATTCCACCCCGCTCGCGTCACACATCGCTTGGGCGCCACCTTTAGACGGGGCGAAGACATCGGCGCGCACCACGAGCTTGCTCGCGAGCGCTGCGTCGTGCTGCGTTAAAATTTCCATCACGCGCGCTGTTTCGTCCACGCCGGATGTACCGTCGACGAATGCGCATCCTTCGAGTGGCACGCGAAGTCCGCTCATGTTCTCAACCACGCCTAAAACCTTGATGCCCGTTTTCTTACAGAAATTGAGCTCCTTGCGAACGTCTGCCATAGCGACTTCTTGCGGCGTCGTAACGATCAAGGCTCCATCGACACCAGCCTCTTTCAAATACTGCACGATGCTCAAGTGCTCATCAGACGTCCCAGGAGGCGCGTCGACGATCAAATAGTCCATAGCCCCCCATTCTGTGTCGGCAAGGAACTGCTTAATCAAACCGTTTTTCCGCGGCCCGCGCCAAATCACCGCGTCGTCGGGATCGGGCAGCAAAAATCCAATACTCATCACCCCCAAGTTCTCCTCCACGTACACCGGCGACCAGCCCGAGTTAGACTTGTGCACCTCCGCCCCGACGCCACCGCACATTAACGGCGCCGACGGCCCGCAAATGTCTATATCCAACAACCCGACATCCTTCCCGCGCGACGCCAACCCAAACGCCACCTGCGCCGCAAACGTCGATTTCCCAACCCCACCCTTACCCGACAGCACCAAAATCTTATGCTTCACGTCACGCAACCGATGCGCGATCGCCACCGCGTCGGCATCCGTCGCATCCCGCGCCGCGCCCGCCGCACCAGATTTACACGCCTGTTGGTTCGGGCACCCCGCGCACGACGCCGCGTCGCCCGCGCGAGCGCTCGACGGCCCGACGCAGTGCGCGTTGGCGTTCGCGGGCGTCGCCGGCGCGTCCGCGGTCGACATCGCGCGCGCGAATGCCGCGGCGCGCGCGCGCGCGCGCCGACGCCCGCGAAGGTATCACGGTGTCAAACACGGACCACCGCGGTCGGTCGGTCGGACGGTCGGCATAGCGTGTACTGTTTACCCATACAAAGATTCCCGCGAACGCGTCGCCCGTCGCCCGTCGCCCGTCGTCGTCGCGCGCGCCACACCGCCGCGCGCCGCGCCGCCGCGTTCGAATGGCCCCGCCCGAGCGCTCGCCCGCGAGCGACGGCGCCTCCGCGTCGCCTCTCGCGTCGCCGCGCGCGAGCGAGGGCGCAGACGTCGCGGGCGCGCCCGCGCGTGCGCGCGAGGGGATTAGTGAAAACGCGTCGGTCGATATCGACGGCGCTCGCGCGCGCGATGGCGCGCATGCGTCCGCGTCGGACGCGCGCGGAAGTGAACAGACGATGATGATGCATGAGAACGCGAGCACGAGCGCGGAGACGAGTGGGGTGAAGCGCGCGCCAGGGGCGTTTGCGATCGCGGTGAACGCGCTCGCGGCGGAGGAGGCGCGGATCCAAACCGAGCGACGAAAGGCGTGGGAAACGCTCGCGCGTGATGCTTGCGAGCGTTGTGCGACGGGGACGATGCGTGATGTGTGGTTGCGCCATCGGTTGCAACAGATTACGTCGAGGCGAGAGCATGAGAGGGCGTGCGTGTTGTCTGATTTCTTGCCCGACGACGAAGAGACGTGCGCGGTGGACGGCGTAGACGGCGTTCGAAGAGGGCTTATGCACAGTGAATTGCGTGAGTTGATTGCGCGCGTGACGGAAAAGGATTTCCCTCAGTGGGGTGTGCGTCAGTATGGCTCACGAATCGGGGTGATCGTGCCGAACGGTCCAGAATTGATGACATCGCTGCTGTGCGTTCTCCAACACCATACCGCGGTGCCTATCAACCCGATCACGACGCAAGAAGAAATCGAGGCTGAATTGCGCAACACCAATGCAAAAGTATTGATATATCAACGCGATGGTGGCAAAGGGGACGTCAAGATGCGCCGCGTTGCGAAGAAGTTGGCTCTTATTCCTTTAATCATCACGCCGAGCACCACCGTGGCTGGCGAGTTCACCCTTGTGGGTGATCCTTACACGATGACTACTGAAGAAGACGCCACGGACGCTGAACTCATGGATGAAAGTCGATTGGGGTTGATCTTGCACACATCAGGGAGTACGGGGAAGAAGAAGATTGTTCCGATTACCATGAGCCAAATTTTAATTGGCGCCGCGGCAATTGCGGCGTCGTGCAAACTCGACAAGAAGGATGTGTGCTGCAACTTTATGCCTTTGTTCCACGTCGGAGGTATCTTGCGGAACGTAATTGCGCCAATTATTTCCGGTGGTACTACTGTTGCGATGCCATTCTTTGATGTCGACAACTTTTGGGAAGTCTTGGCGGCGAAGAAGTGCACGTGGTACTACGGCGCTCCGACGATGCACATGATCATTGTCAAGTCCGCAGAGACAATGGTGAAAGACGCCAAAGGGCGCGTTAAAAGTAGCATTAGGTTCGTCGCGAACGCCGCTGGGCCGTTACAGCCGCAGACGGCGATTGATCTTCGCCGGTTGTTTGACAACGCCACTGTCCTCCCCTCTTACGGTATGACAGAGTGCATGCCGATTGCGTGCCCACCGTCAAACTATGGTTTGGAACGTCCAGGTACCTCAGGTCGCTCGATCGGTCCTGAGATCGGCATCTTCGGTGCTGATGGAGGCGTTGTAGCTTCCGGCACTGTGGGTAATATCATGGTGCGCGGTCCGCTCGTCATGTCTGGCTATGAAGGCGAACACGGGGTGGATACATTTGGTTTCGCACCTGGTGGTTGGTTCAACACTGGTGACATGGGATGGATGGATATGGATGGGTTCTTGTTCGTTACCGGCCGGTCGAAGGAAGTCATCAATAGAGGGGGTGAGATAATTTCTCCTGTTGAAGTTGAAGAAGCGCTTTCGAACCACCCTGGCGTGGCAGAGTGCGTGGCGATCTCCGTGCCTCATGACACCTTGCAGGAAGTTGTGGGCATTGTTCTCGTCGCTAAAAGTGGTGTGCAGGTCCCGGGTTTGCGTCATTTGGTACAACATGTGTCCAAAAGACTGCCACCTTCAAAGTGGCCGCAAGCGCTCATCATAGTCAATAGTATTCCAAAGTCCATCACTGGTAAGGTGAGTCGAAGCGCAATCATGCGAGACTTGCGTTTACCTGAGCTTGAAGATGGCATGCGTGAGTTACAGTGTACGTTCCAGGCTGACTTGTCACAACCTGGTAACTGTCAAGTGATGCCAGTGAAGGATGGCGCGGAGCAAGTTGTTCAGGCGCTCCTCCGCGTTCCCGGCGTCAATGACGCGGGTACGTGGACAGATAATACTGGTTCAATCGTTGCGGTCATCACCCCAAAGACGCTTGATTCTGCATCTGTGCTTGAACATGCCACTCGTTATCTCCCGGGCTACCTCGAACCGAAGGATATTTTACCGGTGCAAACTGTGCCTCGAAACGCAGATGGCACGATTGACGTGTCCAAGGTTCAAGACATGCTTCGTCAAGACATGACGGACGGTCCATCAAACCCAGACCAAGAGCTGCTCGCGCATCTGTGGGGTGAGGTTCTCGGCACAGATTCGAGTATGATATCCATCAAGGATGATTTCTTCCTCAATGGTGGTTCGTCCATTGCCGCCGGTCAACTCGCTGGTTTGATTCGCCAAAAATTCAGCGTGAACATCACGGGTGCCGACATGTTCGAACTTCGGACTATCTCGCGAATCTCTCACATGATTGAGAAACGTAAATCAGATAAATCAGGTGACGCTGATAGCAAGAACAAGGTTCCGCCACGCCCTGTCGGGCCGGTGGATTGGGTCACACCACGAAGAAGCAATGGCTTTTTCGCGTCCACTGTGCAACTCTTACCTTTGTACTTTATTCAGCCATTCTACAACATGATGCGCTGGGTACTTTTCTTGATGTGTTGGTCGCATGTCTTTCACTACCTTGGTCCGAGTTTACACTGGATGCGTCGCGAGCATTTTATGGCGAATAGTCAGCAGTGGGGAGTTCACGCCGCGCATTCGCACTTTTACAGTACGGTGCAGCTTCTTTCCTTCTTCTTTGCCATCTTCCTGGTTGCGTTGATTGTTTCTTTGTTCTTTCCATTGAGTGCTATTGTGTTCAAGTGGGTCTGCCTTGGGCGACTTCAAGCAGGTTCGTATCCGCTATGGGGACAGTATTACTTGCGTTGGTGGCTCGTCGAACAAGTTACAAACATCGCGGGGTACGGAATATTTGAAATTTCGCCGTACATGTTTACGTGGTACATGCGCCTCATGGGGGCTTCCGTAGGAAACAATTCTTACGTCAGTTCGAAAGCAATCATCGGTGACTTTGATCTCATCACGATCGAGAGGAACACTACGATTGATGAAGGTGCAAATATTCGCGCATTTGAGGCGCGACGCGGCGGCATGCGTCTTTCGCCTATTTTCATCGGCGAGGGGTGTACACTTTGCGTGCACGCTATCGTCGGCCCTGGAGGATATGTTCCGGCGGGATCTACGCTTGCCGCGTTTACTTCCTGGCGTGAGATGGATCCGTCTCAAGTCAAGCCTGTGAGTACAAAGACTGCGCAAATGCACTCTGAATCCCCGTGCTTAGGCTCACGTCTCATGGTTGCGTTTCCAATTATTCTCATGTGCCAATTTGTTCGATGGATACCATGGATTATGGTTTTGCGCGTCGTGCAGCAACACTCCATAGGAGATAACTTGCTGACCCACGCAGGGATGCAAAACTGGCGCGAGGAGCTCGACACGCTCGACAATGAATATGACGCTCTCGAAGTGTTTGTCACTCTTCTCGGGCGTTTGAGTTGGCAAGATTGTATCGTATGGTTCATGGATCCGTTTCGTCTTGGTTGCATTGCGCTTGCACGTCTCGCGCACGCAACCTTGGGTCCTTTCATGCAGTTGGGTGCGGTCATCTTGGTCAAGCGTGTCATCGTCGGCAAGTTCAAGTCTGGAGGTCTTCCTCAAAATCCGACCGCGCGCGAATGGGAACTCACGCGACGATACATCATGCGTAAACTTGCACCGGATGGTAAATTCCACGGCGCGACAGATTTGCTCGGCAAGCATTACAAGTACACGTCGTATATTTATCGTGCTTTGGGCGCCACCGTGGGCGAACGCATCTTCTGGCCTGGTTCAGGTGTTACGGTCGGTGATGGTATGTACGATTTACTCCATATCGAGGATGACGTCGTTTGGGGATCGCGTTCCGCTGTGTATCCAGCGGATACTATTGGCGCATTGCCGATTAGAATTCGACGTGGCGCAAACATAAGCGATCGATGCGTGATTTTTGGTGGCGTAACCGTCATGCCAAACGCGTGCCTCGGCTCTGGATCTGTTGCCGCCCGCAAGATGACCATTCAAAGTGGTTCAATTTGGGTTGGTAGTCGCAATGGCGTTGCCGTGCAGCTCGATCCTGGCGGAGCTTCGAGCATGGCTGATGGTCGTTCTAGCGCGAAGCCATTCGGGCGCGCCACGTACCTCGGCGAAGCTACGTACCCCGTCATCCCGTGGTGGTTCATGCCAGTCATTTGTATCAGCGTCAGGCTATTTAAGTCGGCGTCGCACATGATTCCCATCTACGCGTCTTGGTACGCCACTGCATTCATCACGAAAACGTACATGGATGTGGAGTGGCAAACTTTGAGCGCGGAAACGTACTTGCCGATTCTCTTCGTTGTATTTTTGGGGCTCAAAGCGGTGCACACGACGCTCATTTTGAGTACATCTATCGCCCTCAAATGGGCCGTCGTAGGCAAGCGCGCGCCTGGGAATTATCCTTGGGATAAGAGTTCATACTGTTTCAGATGGAAGCTTTGCGATATCTTGAGCGACACGTCGGATTTGATGCTTTTAGCTGGAAGTGAGCACTTGTGCAGGTACTTCCGCTTAAAGGGGTCTAAGATTGGCGCCAACGTCTGCTTGTACCCCACTGGTGCTGATCCCCCAATGCCCGAACCGGACTTGGTGACCATCGGTGATGGCGCATGTATCAATTTCGCGCACGTCATCGCGCACACGAATACGTTGGGCGCTTTTGCGCTGAATAACATTGTCATTCGCGAGCGCGCGACGTTGTGCATGGAAAGTCGCGTCATGGGCGGTACGTCAGTCGGCGCTGACTCTATTCTCCTCGAACACACGCTCGCCATGGTTGGCGATGACGTCGAGCGCGGTGGTATCTGGCAAGGTTGGCCCGTACAAATGGTCATGCAGGCCAAGGCTAGCGATACGCCCGTAAAGCAGCGTCCCGAGAAGAGCTACGGCGCTCTTTAATCTAACTTTTTTTGTCCTTGTCTTGACTTAGCGCACTAGGCGCTGTTGATATATTGATGTTGTTGATACGTTGTAAATAGGTGAAACCAAACAACTTGCATAAATGTACAGACTACATGGTGGCTAAGAGCGACTAATAAAGAGCTAGAACCACTCGATTGGTGGAAACGGCTTTGACGCGTCGATATTTTCAGCGAGTCGCGCCAAGCCGAGTGGATAATTACTCGACAATACGCGACCTATAAGGCCTACTTCATCCCAGTGCGTACGCAACGCCACTGAGCGCGCGTCGTCATCCGGATGTGCCTCTTCAATCGACCTCGCCCAAGTTTCCGCCAAAACCAGTTTGCACAAGTGCTTCCGCAGCGCTGGATGCAACAAAGCGGCCATCTGAGACTCTGCAGTCGTACCCGGCAACGGTGCGCGCGTCTCGCCCGTTTTTTCTTGTGCAAAAAACCATACAGTAAACATGAACCTTTCGTTCGCGTTTGATGGCAACACGCGATGCAAACCGAGCTGCGAACTGAGCAAAACGACTCGCCCAAATCTCGGCTCGATGACGACTTCCTTTGCAGGAAACGGGTAAACCACGAGCTCACCTCCGTCGCCTCGCTTCCAATCCTCATTGAGATAAGTCAGCATCGTTAATCGACGAGAATCAAGCGTGCTGTCGCTATCAAAATGCAGCGGAAAACACGCCCCATCGCCGATATTGCATTGCAATTTGACGCTCGCGTGCGTCAGCGTCGTCGTCGCGTTGTCTCGCCAACCCATGAGCTCGTTCGCCTGCGCCATCACCTCTCGCGCTTGCCCCAGCGACGCAAACACAGGCGCGAGCTTGCGTTGGTCCTCGCCCATCGTGTGCGTTTCGCACTCATAAATCCCACGTTTCTCGAGCGCGCGCGCGCGCGTCGTCGCTGCGTCGACAAAGACGGTTGCATTCGCCACGAACGCATCGGCACGAAACAGCGCGCGCATCTCGTCGCGCATCGCTCTGCCGACGTCGATGGCGATGGCGTCATCGATGACGGCGTAGCCGTGCGCGCGAAGCGCGCGAGCGACGCGCGCGGCGTCGCGGGTGAGCGCGGCGAGGCGCATACTGGCGCCAGAGACAGACGCAGCCTTCGATGCGGCGAAAGTCACGACGCGGCGGCGGCGGCGGCGGCGACAGCGGCGGCGGCGGTGGTGGCGGCTCGCGCGACAGCATCGCGATCGTCGGCGTCGCGGTCGTCGACGAGGAGGAGGGTGACGTGCGCGAACCGTTACTCGATGCGAGCGCCACCTTGGACGGCGATGGTGGACATGGATTAGGCGGCGAGAGCGTCGCTATAGACGCGTCGATGCGCGGCGTCGCGCTCGGAGCGTCCGCGAATGAGGACGCAGAGCTCATGTACGATGACATCGAGAGCGCGAGCGCGGAAGATGAGGAGAAGGACGCGTTCGGGGACGCGCGCGCGGTGTTCGCGATGTGGAACGCGATGGTCGGGTCTTCGGTATTGGCGACGCCTTGGGCGTTCACGGAGAGTGGTTTGGTTTTAGGCGGCGTGCTTGCGGTGACGATGGCGTTGATGATGGCGTACACGTCTTCGTTGGTGTTGCGTTACGGCACGCGGGGCGGGCACGAGGATTTAGCAACCATGGCGGCGGAGCGCTTGGGACCGTTGGTCGGCGTGGCGTGCAATGTCTTCATGGCGGCCATGATGCTGCAGTGCGTCGTGGTGTACTGTTGTGTGCTTAGCACGTCCGTGTATGGCGTGGTGAAGGGATTGGCAGATTTATTGCGCGGGACGAAGTCGAACGCGGGGCGTGCGCTCGCGGCGCTCGACGTCGGCGCGGGCTCTGGTTGGGCAGAGTGCACGAACAGCATTAGCGACGCATTCAAGTGCTGGAATCCATTTACTGCGATTTTTATCACCGCTGCGGTGCTGCTCGTGCTTTCGAGCTTCAAGAATGTGAACATTTTTGTGGGCCTGAGTGTCTTGGGGCCGTTTTTCATGACGTACCTCCTGTGTTTCATCGTGTTCAAATCCGTCGTCGCAGAGAAGCCCGTGGCGCCGATTGCGCCCGTTGCTGCGTGGAGTACGGCGAAGAAAACAGCAGGTGTGCTTGCGAGCTGCTTTTTTTCTCATCACGCGGTGATTCCGATCTGTCGCTCAAACGCAAAGAGCAAGCGTAACTCGCGCAACGTGTTGATTGCATACGGCTTGACGCTGTTGTCGTACTCCCTACCCGCGATTGCTGGCAACTTCAGCGCTGAATACGTCGCTATTCGACGAGGCGAGAATGGTTCTTACAAGGCTGCAAATTTTTTGCGCGTTTTCCCGCCGAGTGACTTTTACACATTGTCGGCGCACGCAGCGGTGACTCTGCAATTTCTCACAATGGTGCCGCTACTGCTGTTCATTTTCCGAACACAAATCGTCGGCTTGACACCAGACGTACCAACGAAGGTAGCAGGGGTGTTTAACTTCGCCGTCAACGCATTCGCCATCGCCGTCGGATGCTTTTGCGCTGCGCATCCAGCGATCGATATCGGCATCATCATTTCTAAATTCGGCGCCTTGTTTGGCTTTATATTCGCCTTTGCCATCCCCGTCGCCGTGCATCTCAAGAGCCGAGCCGCGGCGTCGCGTTCATGGATGAACCACGCTGTACATGGTGTTATCTTGCTCGTCGGCATCGCCCTCGCCGTCTCGCAGTTCACTCCTTAGCGCCGCGCCGTTATGTATTAGAATAATGTGTACTGTACATTCGCACCGCCTCCTCTGACCGCGCGCCCTCGGTGCATGCGCGTTCGCGCGCGCGTCACATTCGCACACGCAGTATGCGCGCCGTGACGACGAGTCCAGTCGCGATCGCGCCGACGGTGACGCGCAGGTGTCACGCCGCGCGCCCGGCACCGCGCGCGCGCGCCGTCGCGCGCGCGTTCGGGTCGTGGAAGAAGAAACAAGAGGAGGAGCCCGAGGATGATGACGATGAAGCGAAGATAAACATGCGCGGTTTGACGCAACTGATTAAGATGGGATTAGGGACGATCAGTGGGGATATTACGGAGATTAATTTGTACGTGACTATTCGTGCTCGAGAGACTCGGTCGTTGCCGTTTGGGGGCGTCGCGTGTTGTCCCGGGCGCTGGCGTGTGCTCACGATATCTTCTGACGACGCGTCTTTGTATTTGTTTTTGTGATCCGTACAGGGATGATCCCACGCGCACGGTGGTGATGGAACTCGAAGCGAATAACTTCGAAGATGCCGATGGTAAGCCGTTGAACTTTATGAACAATGACGGCATCGTCGGTGACAAGGATGAGAAAACGAGTCCTTTGAACTACGTCGTTCCAGTCGTTCTAGGCGGCGTATCCGTCGCCGGTATCGTCGCGACGTTGAAAGCGCTATCTTAAGATGTTTGGTTGTAACAATATGGTGTTTGCTCCGTACTTTCTGCGTCATCGTCGCATGAGTCGGTGATTTCTGTGAAGATTGGGTTGCGTACGACGACACGTTCACCTTGGGGCGTTGTCGTCCATTCGCGTTCCAAGCGTTCGCCGTAATCCGTCACCTCTTCAATCTCGCGTTTATCAGTCATCGCTCGACGACGCAATCGGACGTTCTCTTCCGCGAGCGTGTGCATGCGTCGTCGAAGTGTGGCGCATTCTTCTCGCATATGCGATAATTTGACTACAACGTTCCGTTTCGCCGAGTCGCATCGCCGCGCCCACTCTTCCATTAACCCGGCGCGCGTACGCGCTTCCTTCATCCCTTCTCGCGCATCTTTTAAATCACTCTTTGCTTCGCGTACCATCTCAACGAGAGCTTTTCGCGCCCGCGCACCGCGCTCAAGTTCAAACGTCGCGCGCCGCTCGATGTCTAAATTAAGCGTCTTCGAGCGCGTCAACTCGCGCTTCATCGCATCGCACGCCTTTGCCGCAACCTCCCCTCTCTCGCGCGCCCGTCGCGCATCTTCTACAAGCTCTTCCACGCGCGCACGCGTATCCGCCAGTGCCTTTGCCGCCGCCGTATGTCGCCGCCCGAGCTCCTCCACGCGCGCGGCGAGCGCCCTGCACCTCTGCGCGTCCGCTAGAGCGCGCGCGTCACGCGCGCACCGCCAATCCAAAGCGTCCTCCTCCACGGTCACAACGCGAGCCTCGCGCGTGGACATCTTCATCGTCCACGCGCCGCGCGTCGACCCGCCGCGCGTGACGAGATATGCCGCGATGACTATTCATATCCAGCGATGACCAAAAAGTTCTCCTTCAGGTTTGCCCACGACTCGCTCCTGACGCGCGTCGCCGCGCCATATCTCGCCCCTCGCGCACCGCCACGCCCGACCGCGCGCGTCGACGAACGCCGCGTAAAGGTGTCAACCTCGCGCGCGCATCGAGCGCGTGTACGCGAACGTACGCGCGCGTCGAGACGGCGACGAACGGCGTTGACGTCACCAAAAGTATCCCCAAGGCACGCGTTGTTTCGCGGCGTTCGAGCGCATCAGCCGCGGCGTGAGCGCGTTCGAGCGCGTGCGCGATGACGGACAACGATCGCGACGCATCGACGGATGGCAAGGTGGCGCTTGATGTCGCGCGCGAGGATGACGTCGTGAGCGCGAAGGAGGCGCCGAAGATGGTGCCTCTGCGCGCGTTGTTTCGGTTTTATAAGCCCGTGGATGTCGCCTTACTTGTCACGGGCATGCTGTTCGCCGCGTTGGGTGGAGCATTGTTTCCCGGCGTGAACGTTGCGTTCGGGCGGCTTTTGGACTCCACTGCGGTGGGTGACGTTGCGGGGCAGATTGACTCAGCCGTCATCGCCATGGAGGTTGTCGCGGTGTCGCTCGGCGTATCGTTGACGTTGGGCTATTGGTTGGTATCGTGGGCGTCTGCGCGCGCGTCACGAAATTTACGATGTGCGTTCGTGCGAAGCATGTTGGCGCAGGATATAAAGTTTTTCGAGAGCAAAAAGGCTGGTGAGTTGGCGACGTTGACTGGCGCCACCGTGCAAGATTTTCAGCTCGGCATGGCAAAGAAGTTTGCCGAGCTCGTGCAGAGTTTTTTCTCCATGGGAGGTGGATTCGGCGTTGGGTTTTACTTTAGCGCCGAACTTTCTGGGGTGATTCTCGCGTGCGTGCCTTTGCTCGGATTTGCTACGTTTTTCCTCATCAAGTCTATTCAAGACCAGCAAAAGGGCAACAGCGAATACGAATCCGCGGCGGCAGTGGCGACGGAAACCATCGGCGCCATCCGTGTTACGAATGCGCTAAATTACCAAAACGTTGCGACAAATAGGTACAAGGCAAATCTCGGCAAGGCGCAGCGGTACGGCGCGAAACAAATTTGGAAAGCGTCCTTTGCCGGCGGCGGTCTCTTCGCGTCCATGTTTATCATGTACGCACTCGGGCTTTGGTACGGCGCGAAGCTCATCGCCGACAGCAAGGCGGCGGCTCTGGCCGACTACCCACCGCCTTCCGGCTTAGGTGACACCTCTGACGCGACTTGGGGCGCGCACTCCACGTACGCCGAGTCCGTATGCACGTACACGAACGAACCGAGTAAAATGTACACTGGGGACTCGTTGCTTCAGTGCGCGTGCAATCTCGACTACGCCATGGCATCGCTGACGACTTCGCCAAACTGCGGGTGCGGTTACCGCCTCGACACAACGTTCGGCAGCGTTCTTGACTCTGCGGCGTCGCCATGCTTGAGTGGTGGGACGATCGTCATGGTTTTCTTTAGCATTTTATTTGGCGGCTTCGCGCTCGGCCAAGCAGCGCCCGCGTTTGAGGCTTTAGCCAAGGCGCGCATCGCCGCGTTCAAATTGTACGAAGTTATCGACCGCGAACCTGAGAACGGCATCGATACACGCAAACCAACCGGTTTGGATCCCGTGATGCCTATCCGTGGGGAGATTGTTTTTAAAGACGTAAAGTTTCAATACTCTCCAGAACGACCAGTGTTTAGTGGATTGAATTTGACTATTGAAGGCGGGAAAGTCATCGCACTTGTCGGAGCGTCTGGTTGCGGTAAATCTACGATTGCAAAGCTTCTCGAACGTTTCTATGATCCCTTGAGCGGCTCCATCACTCTCGATGGGGTCGACCTTCGCAAGCTTCGCATAGACAAGCTTCGAGGGAACATCGGCATCGTGTCGCAAGAACCTCTGTTGTTCGAAGCGTCCATCGCAGACAACATCGCTGCCGGTCGGCCGATGGCGCTCAATGGCACGCGCCCGAGTGCAAATGAAATCGTGGCCGCGGCGCAAGCGGCATGCGCGCATGAATTCATTCAATCTTTCCCTAACGGGTATGCCACTATGGTTGGCGGTAAAAATTCCAAATTGTCTGGAGGTCAAAAACAACGCATCGCCATCGCTCGAGCGGCGTTACGTAACCCAGCTATTTTGATTCTTGACGAAGCTACGTCTGCGCTTGATACTGAAAACGAGCGTTTGGTACAAGAAGCTCTTGATGGTTTGGTGCATTCTGTTGCTGGCGGGCAGCGGACGACTGTCGTAATTGCGCACCGCTTAACGACAGTTCGCGCCGCCGACAAGATTGTGGTTCTCGGCAGCACAGACGCTGCAGATGGTTTGGCTGGCGGCGGGAGTATAAATGGGAGTGTTGTATTAGAGCAAGGCACGCACGACCAGCTGATGGCTCTCGGGGCGCGCGGTAAGTACCGTTCGTTGGTGGGATTATCCGCCGGCGACAACACCAAGCGCATGATCAAATCTGCATCGACGGCGTCGTTGGAGTCGTTCACTACTGATTCAGTGAATGGCGAGTTCGAAAAGGGGGCAGGTAAGGCAGCTGGTCAAGGTGGGGAGAAAGAAGCGGTATACAAGGTGAGCGCCAAGCGCGTGTGGAAGTACTCTGTTGAGGACATTCCGCTCTTGATGGCGGGAACATTCTTTGCGATTTTGAATGGATGTGTCATGCCTTCGGTAGCTTTCGTGTTCGCCGAACTCTTGACCGTGTTTTACATGGATGACATTAGTTACATGCGTGATCGTTCTGGTGTTTTGGCCGGTGCCATGGCTGCCGTCGCTGTCGGCGCATTTATCGTCATGGGAACACAAGGCGGCATCTTTGGCAACATTGGAGAGCGCCTTACGACGCGCTTGCGCATTCATTTGTTTAGATCAATCATGCGTCAAGACGTTGCGTTCTTCGACGAAAAAGCAAACAGCGTCGGTGCATTGACAACACTTCTTCAGACAGACACTGCCAAAGTGCGCACGATGACGGGTCAGAGTTTTGGGAGCGCCATTCAAGCCGCTGCCGCACTCACGTTTGGCCTTACGGTGTCACTCAACGCGAGCTGGAAATACGGTTTGGTTCTCTTGGCATGTGTGCCCATTTTGAGTGTCGGTGAGATGTTGAACATGAAGAACTTGGCGGACTCGACAGCGATGGATGAGAACGTTGCGGATGGCTCGGCGCACGTTTCAGAGACGGTGACGATGATTAAGGATGTGCACGCGTTCGGCCTCGAGAAAACCATGGCGGAGAACTACGACGCCACGATTTCGACGACGACGTCTGAGGAGCGTCGTAAAGCGTTGCGCACTGGTGGTGCATTTGGTCTCGCACAGGCACTCACTATGGGTTTCTACGGGTTCGCGTTTTGGTGGGGCGGCCAACTCATTGGCAAGGGTGAGCTCAACTTTATGGATTTCATGAAGAGTTTATGGGCGCTCGGATTTTGCGCCGCTGGCGCGGGCCAAGCCGCGACGTTTGCTGGTGATAACCGCGACGGTACAGCCTCTGCTGGTCGAATTTTCAAATTGATCGATCGTGTGCCGCCGGTAAACTCGCAGCCGTTCGTCAAGCTTTCTGAAATTGACGAAGCGCCGCGCCAAATCCCAAAATCATCCAAGGATTCCGACGAAAACAAGTATGGCAAGGTCATCGACGGTCTTAAGGGTAAGATCGAGTTCAAGGATGTGCACTTTACTTACCCTACGCGCGACGCTCCCGTGCTCGCTGGCTTGAGCTTAGAAGTAAAGCCAGGAGAAACCGTCGCGCTCATCGGGCAAAGCGGCTCAGGCAAGTCGACGGCGATACAACTCTTGGAACGCTTCTACGAGATTGTTCGCGTGAGCCAAACGATTGGCGAGGGCAAGGAACAGGAGTTCAAAATCGCCGTGCAAGGCGCGAGTGCGGGTAAGATTCTCATCGATGGCGTCGATTTATCTGAACTCGATTTGATGTGGTTCAGATCCAACGTCGGTTTGGTTGAACAAGAGCCGACGTTGTTCTCCGGAAGCGTGCACGACAACATTGCCGCTGGTATGCCCGGCGGTATCGCTACGCGCGAGCAAGTCATCGCCGCGGCTATGACCGCCAACGCGCACGAATTCATCGAACGCATGCCGGAAGGATACGATACCGACGTCGGCATTGGCGGCGGTCGCGTCTCCGGCGGCCAAAAGCAGCGCATCTCCATCGCGCGCGCCATCATCAATGATCCACGTATCTTACTCCTCGACGAAGCCACGTCCGCGTTGGACAACGAGTCCGAGCGTCTCGTCCAAGCCGCCCTCGATGGTCTCCTCGCCGATGGCTCCAAGCGAAGCACCATCGTCATCGCCCACCGCTTGAGCACCATACGAAACGCCGACAAAATCTTCTTGATTGAAAACGTCAACAACACGGGTGGCGTCGTGAGCGAAGTCGGCACCCACGACGCCCTCATGCGCGCTGGTGGCAAATACCGCCAACTCGTCGCCGCGTACGATCAGTAGACCGCCAATTGCTTAAGGAAACCGATTGTAATTACACAGACCACATTTGACAAAATGCACGCGAAAAATTTAAATTTTCTCACCCAGCTGTCGCGCGACTACACAACTTACATCACACGCGCGCACGAGCGCGCGATCGCGAGACGCTTCGTCGGCGCGGACGTGGACGTGTATGGCGGACTCGTTCGGCGGCGGCGCGCTCGCGGACGTCACAAACGACGACGGTGACGGCGACAGCGGCGTCGTCATCGTCATAGACGATTGCCGAGATAATCAACGGCGTCGCTCGGACGCCGGGGACGCCGGCGCGATGACGGGCGGCGACGGAAAAGGTGCCGCAGAGCGTAGGGCGGCGTTGAAGGCGGAGAAGGCGGCGGCAAAAGAGGCGAAAGAGGCGGAAAAAGCGCGAGTCAAGGCGGAGAAGGAGGCGGAGCGCGCGCGCGTCGCAGAGGAAAAGGAGGCGCTCAAGGCGGAGAAGGCCAAGGTTCAAGCGGAAAAGGATGCAAAAGAACGCGCGGCGAAGGAAGAGAAGGCCCGGATGCGCGCGGAAAAGGAGGCGGAGCGCGAGCGCGTGGTAAAGGAGAAGGAGGCTAAAGCCGCGGAGAAGGCAAAGGTTCAAGCGGAAAAGGAGGCGGAGGAGCGCGCGGCAAAGGAAAAGGCAACGAAGCAGGCTAATAAGTTTGTAAGTTTCTTCAAGACGCCGGTGAAGAAGAAGGCGGTGAGTATGATTGATGGGATGGTAGCGCCTGAGGTATCGCCCGCGGTGAAAGAGAAATTGGATGAGATTATCAAAGCGGAGGGCGCGGCGGAGGACATCGGTACGGTGCGCGAGGATCTTCTTAATCGTTGGCGAACGAATAAAGATAGACGTAAAATCGTCAATCGCTGGGCTGCGCGACGAGTCGATCGCGATGTCGAAGTCGCATCGATTTTGATTTCGCCATCGGGTAAACGAAGTCGTGGCGAAATGGAAAAGTTGAACGGCGCACGCCGACGACGGTTGTTTATGATTGATTGCAACGAGTTTGCACGACCTGCGTTCTGGGGAACGGGGCCGTTCCCTAGTCGTCCCAAGGCTTCGGCTACTGTCACTGGTCGAGCACCTTTCAAAATGGATGTCGATGTAGACTACGAGTATGATTCTGCTGAGGACTGGGTTGAAGAAGAACCGGGTGAAAGTTTGTCGGATGCTGACGACGGCGACGAAGAAGCCATGTCAAATAACTCCGACGATGATGACGACGGGTTTATTGCATCTGATGACGAAATGACATCTGCAAAAGATGTCGCCATGTTTGATGCGGCGACCGTCGGCGACGACGAAGAGCTGTCAAGAATGCGACGTAAGCTTTCATTGCTTGTGTCTCGTGCGAAACGCGCGCAAACGCCATTAATCATAACAACCTTGGCGCCTTCGACACCAGATGGTAGAGATCAACAAATGGAGTTGGATGAAAACAGTGATGTGTCGTTGCTCGACGCGTTTGTCATAGAGTCGTCTCCGGACGCACCGCGCGTGACTCTGAGTATGGAGGCGTCGACGTCCAAGCAGACGTCGCCACATATTTCAGCACGAAAGACTGTAACGACCACAGCATCGAAGAAGAACGCGGATGAGATCGTTGCCGCAAATTTACGAACTCTGATTGAATGCTTGCTGAAAAATCCCAAAATGCGAGTCGGTCAAGTCACTGAAAAGTTCATCGAGGAGGCTTCGTCGTTTGTCGCCGGATTGACAAAATCTGCAGTCAAGCGTAAGATTGCTGAAATTGCCACATATCAGTCTCGATGGTTAATAACGAGCGCGAGTCTCGAAGCCGTTGGTCTTTCTGAAGAAGACGCTACAGCTTTGCGTCCGATTGAGCTCCCAAAAGTGAAGAGTACGGCTAAAAAGATGAAACCAAACGCGTCAGTTGCGAACACTGTTGCGGCGCCGACGCGTACATTAGAATCTTGCTTCAAAGGTGCAAAGGTCAAGGAAAACTCTCTGCCCACATCGGTAGACGATGAGCAGTGGACACTCGCTCTTATGAGCTTGCAACAAACGAAGACGAATGAAGCCTGGCCAGGACATTGGAAGCACATATTTGACGTCTCGAATTTATGCGCGTGCGTTGAGAACGGCGCAGTGCCGATGTATTTCTTAACGGCACTCATGAAGACGGCGAGTTTGCGTTCGGATAAGCGTATGTGTCGGTTGGCGTGTGCTCGACTCGTTGGCCCAATGCTGAAAAAGTTGGCTGTCACCGCGAAGAATCCACAAGGTGGCGAACACAAAGTGACTGCGCCGATTCGCGCCACGATTGAACTCGCGTGCGCGGACACATCGCTCATCGCCAAATTCATCGAAGTCAACATCGAGGGTGACAATATCGTTCTGAAAGAGTCCGCGTTAGATGTTGTCTTTGCGTTGATCGATGCAGAATCCGTGTCTGCGAGTGCGCAACGGGCGATTCGCACCCACGCGACCACGGTAGCGTTTCTCGAATTCCTCGCCACCGCTCTCGAGTGCGAAAACCTCCGCTACAAGTCCGCACGAGTCACTCGTAGCGTTTTGCACGGCACGCATGTCGAAATATGTGCGGCGTTCCGCCCTGCAGAAGTTGCTGCATTGGCAGAGGCGCTAGTGGAATCTATTCGCAAGGCGCAAAGCACACCCTCTGCCGATTCGCTGAAATATTTGCCGAATGCGACGCGAGCGTTTGCGAATATCGCTCAGGGATCTCCCGACTCGATTGACTTTGCCCAAATGAGCGTCGTCTTGGCTGATCTTATCGAACGCTGCACGCGAGAGCGAGATGGATGGGATGCCACAATGGAAGCCATCGTGGACGCGCTCGAGAAGATGTCTGACGCGTTTGCCGGCGCCGAACCCGAATGCGCGGATAGAGTGTCTTCGGCGTTACGTAGCTCAACGAATGCGCGCGCGAAAGCGCTCGCCGCAACTTTTGCAGTTCGCAGTGATGACACATTGATGGTAGATTAGATTTTATGCAATATTACTACGGTATCCTATCACTTGACCTACGTATTCGCTACATTCTTCTATCGTCGAAGCGCGCTCGAGCGCACGATGTTGTTTCGAGACTTGATAGCCTTGCTTCCACTCCCGATGTTCGCAATCGTCCCAACGTGCATGTACGGGAACTCCCCGGCGACACCGAGTAACCTTGGTGGAAATTCTAATTTTCCTAGCGCTAAAGTCTCCACGTATTTAAGTTTATCGTTCGGAAGCGGCGTGAGAATGTACGCGTAGCGACGCGCGGCGTCGATGCCGCGCACGAGACCCAAACCCAAACATTCAGCACATCCACGTTCGTCTCCAGGTGCAGGGGCTTTGAGCAAACCCACAATGGCGCCATTGATCGCCATCAATGCCTCTCGCGCGGGTAAGTCGGCGTGAAGCAGATGAATGACGATATCATCTAAAGACACTTTCCACGGCGTCGAGCGCGTTAAATCCGCGGCGACGGCGTTGAACGCCTCTATTTCACCACCATCTTCGAAATCGAGCGCGCCTTGGCTCGGACAATTGTTGCACATCGCCACTGCTTGTTTTGACCACGCGAGCCAAGACAACGCGCGGGAATCACTCGCGCTTCGTCGAGGGTCTTTCGATTTCGTGGCGCCGCCCGACTCGTACGTCTCCGCGCTCGTCTCTTCCACGTCAGCGTCAGCGCCATTCGGTGCCGTACCGTACCCTGCGGCGACTTCAAACGTCTGTACGCTCGGTTTTATCGCATTGGGTGACATGTAATCGCAAAACCATTCGACAGACGGCGCGTTCCGACTCGCCACGTGCGAATTAATGTTTACGACGTAAAAATCCGCCGCGCACGTCCCGACGGCTCGCAACACTTCCTCCGTCAACTCAAGCCCGAGGCCTTTCACCCATCCACTGGTGTTAATCACCATCGGTGGACGGGCATCACCTAGCGCCTTCCAAGCGTCGACGCACCTCAAAGCACCTCGAACGTACGCATCTGGGTCGCTTTGCGGCGACACGTCGCCGACAAAGCTCGCGCTAAACGTCGTCGCCGGAGCGCCCGCAAATTCCGCCCCGCTCGCCTGATGCGTCTGCGGCGCGCCGAGCAACGGCTGACGTAAATACGTCAACGACACAAGCCCAGGTGCCGTCAACTCGGGCTGCCCACAATCTAAATCTAACCACGCGCACGCGCCGCCGCGACTCACCAGCCCATTCGCCACAAAGCGCGCGAACGTGCTCTTCCCCACGCCCTTGGGCCCAACACACGCCACGCACGCGACGCCACGCTCACCATCACTACTCACTATATTTTCCGCCACCGTACGCCAATGATGCGTGATCACCGTCGGCGTCCAATCCCGTTCCGTCGTCGCCGTCTCTCGCGTCCGCGCGCGGCACGTCGCCATCGCGCCCTCCACCGGCTCCCCCCGCACGCGCGCCCCACACGCGCCCGCGGTCACGGTCACGCCTCGGTCGACCCCACACACGCTCCTGGCAATCACCGCTGGCGTGTTCGCACGCATCTCGTACCCGTGCGCATCGCATTGGCCATCGACGCAACGAATCGCACACGCGCCATCGATGACAGCGACGGCGCCCGGCGCGAGCGTCACGTCGAACGCCGCGTCGGCGCCAATCGACGCGCGCGCGCACGACCTCTGCGCATCCTCCGCGCCCGCGGCGTCGCTCGCGGCGCGCTTGCGACGCTTGTGCGATTGTGATTTCGCCGGCGCCATGAAGTGACGCGCGCATACGGTCGTCACTTCGCGGCGTCATGCTCGCGCCGACGCCGCGGACGGGCGTCGATGCGAGACGCGCGCCGTGCGGTCGCGCCCGGCGCGCCCGGTTGCGTCGCGGCGATCGCGTCGCGGCGCGCGAGGCGGCGGTGGGACCGAGGAGGCATCAAACGTCGCACACGCATTCGCGCGCATCATCGCCGTCGCGCGCGGCGACGACTCGGTCGACGCGCGACGCCGCGGGTGAAGGCGACGCATATCACCATCGTCGTCGCGCGTGCGTGGTGTACGATGTGAGCGATCGTCTCACGCCGTACGACGAGGCGTGGGTGTGGCAAAAGGCGTTGCTCTCGCGCGCGCTCGACGCCGGCGACGACTCGGTCGACGTCGCGCTCATCGTGCAGCATCCGCCGACGATAACGCTCGGCACGGGGAGCACGGTGGATCATTTAAAATTTGACGCGGATGCACCGCCAGATGGATTCGCGGTGCGTCGATGCGAACGAGGGGGCGAGGCGACGTACCACGGTCCCGGGCAACTCGTGGTGTATCCGATACTTAATTTGGCGCGCGCGCCGCACCAGGCAGACTTGCATTGGTACATGCGATCGCTTGAAGCTGTCGCACTCGGGGCGATGCGCGAGTTGGGGTTGGATGCGAGCGCGTGCGGGCGCATTGAAGGGCTCACTGGGGCGTGGTGCGACGGGCATAAGCTCGCCGCGGTGGGCGTGCGCGCGAGACGATGGGTGTCGTATCACGGCGTGGCGTTGAACGTGTGCCCAAATCTCGCGCATTTCGCACATATTGTCCCGTGTGGAATCGATGACCGTCCGGTCGGGAGCGTGTCGCAAATGCTCAGGGGCGAGGCGGGCGTCGTGAGTCGGTCGGATGGCGCGTCGACGTCAGCGGCGTCGGTTCGCGCGCCGAGGGACGATGACGATCAGTTACTATCACGCGCGCGTGATGCGCTCATCGCATCATTTGCGGAAACGTTTGATTTAGATGTAGAGAGTAGCACTAGCGCACCAGAGTTGTGAACACCGATTGGTTAAAAAGGTCAACAACCTTTGCGCCCAGCCGCACTCCGCGACTCTCGCGCGGCGCATCGTAAACGACGAGCCGCACATCCATCGCACTCGGAGACGGGAGCGGTAGCATAATATATGCAACGCGCGCTCGGTTCCGCTCGAGGTTTCACCTATCGCACATTCTCTCGTCCGTCGTCTTCGCGACGCGTGACGTCGGTGCCCACCGGGACAACCACCGCGGCAACCATGAGCGGCGGGGCCATCAAGCGCGTCCAGGCGATTAGCATTCCAACTCCAATGCCGACGCAATCGCCTTTTTTATTCAATGTGTACCACAAGGATGAGTTCCCTCCGTGCCCTGATGGGTCGATGAAACCGCCGAGGAAAGGCAACGGCGCGGATTTCGCGCCGGGCCCGTGGAGAATGTACCACGGACGCGAATACTCTGGCTTTCCGCAGCACCCGCATCGGGGGTTTGAGACCATCACCGCGGTCATGCGTGGGACGATTGATCACACGGATTCGTGCGGGAACGCGGGGCGGTACGGGGATGGTGATTTGCAGCACATGACGGCGGGGCGGGGCGTGGTGCACGGCGAACTTTTCCCACTCGTGCATAAGGATCGCGACAACACGTTGCAGTTGTTTCAAATTTGGTTGAACTTGCCGAGTAAAGATAAAATGGTTCAACCGGCGTTTGTCATGCATTGGAGCGAGGACGTGCGGAAGACTTCGACGAGCGACGGCGGTGTTGACATAACTGTGTGGACCGGCGAGTACGAAGGCGTGAAATCTTTAGCGCCTACACCGAGATCCTACGCCGCGGATCCGAGCAATGATGTTGGCGTTTATTTACTCAAGTTCAAGCCAGGGGCTGAGTTTACGTTACGCGCGGCGAGTGGCGGGGTCGAGACCAACCGTTCGCTGTATTACGTAGAGGGAGCTTCGTTGGATGTGTGCGGAGAACAGTTGTCGAGAAAGTGTGTCGTTGATGTCGATGCCTCGCAGGACATACCACTTCGCAATTCAGGTAGTGATGAGGTTATTTGCCTCGTGCTTCAAGGCAAACCTATCAACGAACCCGTGGCCCAACACGGACCATTCGTCATGTACGTAGACTCCCGCGCGCTGTAGCTCGTATCGTTGAAACCTCCTCTAGAGTTTTCGCGCTTAACCACTCAACCGACTGACAAAATATGACGCGAGTTCGCTTTTTATCGTCACAGGAATACACAGAAAGAGATCATGCAAGCGTTCGAGGACTATCGTGCGACGGAATTTGGTGGTTGGCCCTGGCCCGAAGACGCCATGGTATTTCCACGCGAAGAGGGACGTTTCGCGCTGATAGATGGCGTGAAGTCGACGCCTAGTTCAAAATAGATGACGAACAATAGATAGAAAGCGTGATGGCGCGTGATTTTCATTTTACCTACAAATCCGAGATACGTGGAGAACCGAGAAAATGTGAGCACCGAGACCAACGTCGTCCTAGTGCTCACAAATGTAGACTTACGCCTTACATGGTGACGCACGATGACGATCGAACAACAAAGTCGGGTGACACACTTTCGTCGAGCGTTTAGGTTCTTCATTCTTTTACCCACGCGTACATTTGTCGTGAGCGCGGCGTTTCTGTTTCTGTTCGTTTTAGCCAACTTCATGCTGGCTGTGACGTTTCTCTCGCATCTCTCCAACGGCCCGGATACGACGTTGCAGTTTCGCTCGAGTGATAAACGTGTACAATTTACTCGAGAATGGGTGCAAACTCGCCATGCGATGTTGCACAACGACGAGTATCCAAAGTGGTACGTTGCATTAAAAAAATACTACTTCTGGATAGTAAAAGTCACGAATACGCTGGTGCTAATTTCGCTTGGATATTACACGATAAAGAAGAAAGGCGTGCACAGGACTCGCCGCGCGGACACTGATATCTTAATCAGTAATCATCGTGGTTTGATCGACGCACTCGTCTTCATTCGCGTTTTAGATCAGCTCCCGATTCTGGTTTCCGGGCCCACCTTGCTGGACCTCCCTTTGGTGTCGACGATTGCTCTTTCGATTGATGTTTTTATCATCGATCCGTCTTCCAATACGCACGCAATTGATCGTTTGCAACACATTTTACAGCACACGGACAGGCAGGTTGTTATGTTCCCCGAGATCGGCGGTCCGACGCATGGAAGTCACATCCGCTCGTTTGCGGCGGGAAGTTTTCGCGTTTCGACGAAGTGTCAGCCGGTCGCATTGACGTACCAGGGTGTTGGCGACATAAATCCTTCGTGGTCTAGTGACATGAATTTAGCCGACCTTTTTCGGTTGTTGTTTCGCTTGTCGTTGAGGGAGACGAATCATGCATCGGTTGAGTTTCGCGAACCCATTTCACGCTCACCGGATGATTCCCTCATCCGCGTGGCACAGTTGCATCGAGAGGACATCAGCAAGGCCTTAGGTGTGCCTATGCACGATGATTGCATGCATTAGCGTCACTCGTAGTGTTGGCAGTAATGTACGGTAATTTTCTTTCATTTCAAATGCATGTAAGTTCGTTTATGTTCACCACACATCCTTGTGGTATCTAAAGTCGCTAGTGAGTCGGCGGATAATCTCTTCAGCTTCGTGCGCGGCGTAGTCTCCCTCTCGCATGAGGACGCTCAATAGCGCCTTGTTCACATCCTTCGCCATGTTCTTAGCATCACCGCACACGTAAATTTGACCCTCGTTCTTCCCAACTGTACCCTTCAAGATGGGGTACACGTCAGCTCCCTTGGCAATGATTTTATCCTGCACGTAGACCTTCTTCGGCCCGTCGCGGCTAAACGCGACGTCGAGGCTCGTAATCACTCCATCAGCCAATGCTTGCTCCATTTCTTCGCGGTATATGAAATCGTTCTTTTGCGTTCTGCACCCAAAGAACAACATCGCCGGTCCTAATGTTGCACCTGACGCTTTGAGCACTTGGCGCTCTTGCAAAAAGCCTCTAAATGGCGCGTAACCAGTCCCGGGACCAATCATGATGACTGGCGCTTCGGGATTTGCTGGTAAACGGAACGTGCTCGTGCGTACGAAGACTGGAATCTTTTGACCCTCCGCCGCGCGTTGCAAGAACGTACTGGCCACACCCTCGTGTATGCGACCAGTGGCGACCTTCTCTTTCACCACGGCGACGGTGGCGGTGATGACGTTCTTGTCGTGCGCAGGACTCGAGCTAATGCTGTAGAATCTTGGCGCTAACCTTGGCGCAATAGCGCCAAAGAACAACCCAAGATCTGGAACAGCGGACGGATAGTCCTCCATGACTTCCAAGAGCGACCGGTGCGGTTTCGTGATATACTTGGCAAACTCATCTTTACCCGCCGGCGACGCCAAAAAGGCAAGCTTTTGCGCGTCTTTTCCAGTCGCAACTGACGCAAGCGCCGCGAGCGCTTGCTTGCGCGGAGCGCTTAAAACGTCGGCATATCGCGCGATAGCGACCTGGACCGTGCATGGCGTCGAGAACGGCTCGGCGAGCGACGCCGGAGCATCCGAAGGTTTGGTCAAGCGGAAGGCTCGCGTCAAGTCACACTTGAGCGCCTTGGCGACGCGCTTCGTAATGTCGGCACCATTCTCGGCGTACACCCCCAAGTGATCACCGTGCTTGTATTGGACGTTCGTCCCCGTGATGTCAAATTCGACGTGCACACAGCTGCGATCGGCATCCTTACCGTGCAGCTCGCGCACAGATTTCACCGTTGACAAGTACGGTTTAGCCGCCGTCGGTGCGACGCGCGCGTTTGAATGCTCCTTCTCGTACTTGCTCGCCTGACTTGCCGCCGCGCGTTCCCCATCGACACCAGGCATGTCGATGACCTCATAACGCGGAAGCTCTTCGTCCAAGCCGCCGTCGGAGTGCAATCCAAACTTGGATTCAAACGCCGGCCAAAACGCCTCTATCCAGTTTTCAAAATCTTGCTCCAAGCACTGGTCGTCATCCCCTAAATGAATCTTCATCAACGCCGTCGCGCCGAGATCGACCAATGCTTTGTGCACCATCTTCGCCGCGGCGTTAAACTGCTCGTACGACCGGTTTCCGAGTCCGAACACGCTAAACGTCAATCCTTCCAGTAAGTCTGGCAAACGCCCGTCGCTCGCCGAGTCCCGCGCCCAATACACGAAATCCGAGCTCGTATCCGTCGGCTCACCATCCCCATACGTGCTTTGCAAGAACACACAACACCCCGTCTCCTCCTTCAACACATCTTCCGCATCCATCGCGTTAATGGTTTCCAAATCCACAGCCCGAGCCGCCACGGCGTCCTTGTACCTCGCGCGCGCGTGCGCCACCACCTCGCGCGCGTACCGCTCACTCGTGCCCGTCTGCGTGCCATAAAACACCGTCAACCGAATCTTACCCGCGCTATCGAACGCATTCGCCGGCGCCTGCGCCGACGACGCCCTGGCGAACCACGACGACACCCACGCCGCCGCCGACGCCGACGTCGTCGTTTTCCCTCCAGCGCACCGCACGCCGATTAACCCGACCACCGACGCCGCGAGCACGCACGTGCTCGCCAGCGTCAGCCCATCGCTCGTCAGCGCGTCCACGAACGCCGACGCTGACGTCGAAGACATCGCGCGATGACCGCTTCGCGCGCGCGACACTGCCGACGACCGCGCATCCATCGTGCGCGTCATCGATGCGCCGGCTAAACCCGCGCGACGGCGTCATCCGGCCTAAACCCTAAAACACGTAATGTACGCGTCGATCGCCTGATGTGATCCCCTAATGTGCGCGAACGCCCTCACGCGATCACGAAAAGTCGCGACGCACGACGCGTACACGAGTGCCAGAGATGCATGTCTAGGATCACGCGCGATCGTGCATAAATGTTTATGATGTGCACGCACCCTTGGCGCGTGTACTGTGCGTCGTCCTACGCATATAGAGATGTGCGTGGAATCGCGAGGGTTTAGGCGTCGCTCGGCGATGCTGGCAGCTGGGGGCACCTCCCGCGGCGTCACAACGCGCCTCTTCGACGACGACGACGACGACGCCGGCGCGCAAAGCGAACGCATCGAACGCATCGCGTGTTTTTGTGTCGGCGCGTTTCAACGCGCGCGCGCGGATCGGTGACGGCGGACGCGCGCGCGCGCACGCAGAGGCGTGGGCTCGGGATTCTATCTACTCCGGCGGCGGTGCGCGCGCGCGGATATCTTTCGCGCCGTGCGTCGCGTCGAGCGTCGTGGACGCATACGCGCTCGGGGGTAGACGCGTGACGTGTGAGTACGCGCGTGTGTACGCGCGAGTCGGGCGGCGAGTCGGGCGTGGCGCGCGAACGACGAGGGGTAATCCATCGCGCGTACAGTCAGAGGGCGCGCGCGGTTCGAGCCGTCGCGTCTGGCGGTCGCGTCTGGTGGTATGACGAAGACGACGTCGGCGGTGGATGCGCCTCGGGAGGCATCTTCGCAATTTGCTTCGTCGTATCAGAGCACGATGATGGGTGGTGAGGACGCGATGGCGGCGATGCAGGCGTTCGCGAGCGCTGGCGGGGGGTTGGGATCGAGCGCGCCCACGCGAGGGTTCGTGATTGGAGGCGGGTTCGCCGGCGCCGCGCCGTCGATGATGATGATGATGCCGCCGGGCCCTGGGGCGGGGTCGCCGAATTTCTTGGCTGGGACGTCGCCGAGCTCGATCGGGGGGTCGTACGGGTCGTCGCCGACGGCGATTCCGCAGGTGATGCGCGCCAAGGCGCCGCTCGAGAGCGGCATCGGATTCCCGGGGTATAGCTCGTCGCTTCCTGGGAAGCATCACATTGGATCTCCGAATAGCGGTTTTAGTGCGTTTAGTCCACCAATGAATCTTAAGGATCCACCGCGTGGGGTGTCAATGGCGACGTTTTCGTCGTCGCCGCCCGTCAAGGCGGGCGGTGTGCAGAAGCCGCCGACGAGCGCGACGAAGAGTAAAAAGTTGGAAAAGGCGACAACGGGCATGGACGCTGCGGCTGCGGCTGCAGCGGCGTCATTGGCGACATCACCGATGAACTCGAGTGGCAAACAACAAAAGAGCGTGTACCGAGGCGTAAGACAGCGTCCGTGGGGGAAGTATGCGGCGGAAATCAGAGATCCAACACGCGGTTCGCGATTGTGGCTGGGCACGTTTGATTCGGCGGAGGAGGCGGCGCTCGCGTACGACGCTGCGGCGCGCGCGATCCGAGGAGATGCAGCGGTTACAAACTTTGGAAAAGAAGTGCCGATTCCGGCGTCCGTGCGTGCGCAATTGCCGCCGCTTCCAACGCGACCGGTGCAAGGGCGCGGTGGCATGCGCGAGGACACCGCCGCGTTGAGCGGACGCATGTCCAAGCTTTCGACGTCAAACAAAGCGGTCAATCTTGAAGAAGAGGCAGAAATGTTACTCATGCTTCAAGGTGCGGATAGCGAGACAAAGATGAGCACTCCAGAAAAGTCCATGAACTCTATGGATGATGCCGTGGAGGGTATGGATCTCGAAGATGGGGAGAATGGCGAAAGCACTGTGACGATTAGCGAACCCACGGTAAAGTTGCGCGCGCAAAAGACGAGCGCCGGCGCTAGCGCCAAAGTCGCCGCAGGAACGTCCGAAATGGATGCATCTGCAGCGATGATTTCCGCGCTAAAAGCCACTGGGAGGTCTACGCGTCCCCGACGAGGAGGTGCATAAATATTATTCATTCAAGCGACGCATTGTCGCCGCACTGCGAGCATAAAACACGTGAAATTGATGAAGATACTAGAGCAGCAGCAGCAGCAGACGATAAAAGCGCGCGTATTTTTATAGAAATCTCTCAGAATCATAATTATTTCATTCATATTTGTCGTACAGACGTACCGGCACCGTACTTGAGAGAGTTGCAAGTACACTCCGTGGAGCGACGCTGAGTCACATCAAGGCGAGCGCCGCGGCGCCGATGGCGGCGATGGAGACCGAAGCAGCTGCGAAAGACGCGCCCGCACCGCTGCTCGGCGGTTCAGCGCTTCTTGCATTCATATACGTGTCGTAGTTGTCGAGAGTAATGTCATTAGGGCACGACGCGCCTGAGCACGCCGACGTGGACAAGCACAATCCGTACGTGCCGCAGCAATCGCCGGGCGTGCAAATAGTTTCGAGATACGCCAGTGACGGAGCGCCATCAGCGCACTGAAAGTTGCACGATGGCACTTGGCGCGTGACCATTTGACCATCCGGGCATCGCAAGACGTCGGGAGGGCAGAACGTGTACGCCTCAGATGGCCCAGATGATGTTTCCACGTTTGGCGCCGGCGCTGAAGCGTCGTCGTCGTCGTCGTCAAAACCATTATTCGAGACACCTTCGTTATCAAACATCCACGTGAGCAATTCGGGCGTAAACTGCGTGGAAAAAGTCATCGCATTGGCGAGTTCAGTGTTCAATCCGCGAACGAGACGAAGCTCAGTACGTCCGCCGGCGTCGCACGAGGTATCGTTTCCAAAGTACACGACGTCGGTGTCGGGAGCGTTTGCGAGCAATTTCTGTCTCGACACCATCGCGTCCGGAGTGGCGATTTTCGTCGTTGCTTCGCAACCATTGTGATCGGCCCAGCCGAACACGGTGGTTTCCACCGACGGCACGGGCTTGCCTTCGAAAAGGCCGCCATCGACGGGAATGTTGTCAAATTCACCGTGAATGGCGAGCACGTTGACTGGGGACGCGCCAGCGTTGGAGAACGCCGCGCAATTCGTCGGTGCATCGACAAAAGACAAACCAGAAATAGAAACAATGCCAGCGACGAGGTCCGGTTTCTCGCATGCCATGCGATACGCCATGAAACCACCGTTTTCCCAACCGACAATGTAGACTTTATTATTGGCAATGTTGTAGGCGCTCTTCACCGCCGAAATCGTTTGCGAAATGTGCGCGACGTCGTCCACGGGCTCCCAAGTCTCAGGCTCGCTCGGTCGCAACGCGAATCGACCAGCGGCACAGCACGATGGCGTCGCCGCCCATGCGCGGCAGCCGAACCGCGTGCTGAGTATGCCGCCCGTACGAAGTGCGGTTGAAGACCAGAAGCGGTTACGAGACGCCTCGGGAACAGCCAAGGCAAAGCCGAATTCGTCCACGCGCTCCTTCAATCGTAAGATGCGATCGGTCGACTCGCCATCCATGCATCGACCATGAAGAAGAACAACCAAAGGCATTTCCGGAGCGGGCGTTGTCGTGTTATCAATCGCGCTATCGGGCAAGTAGAGCGCGATGGGGTCGCGGTCGACGCCGTTGTCGTAGACAATGTCGAGCGACTGCCTCGCGAGGCCGTAGGCGGAGCCAGCGTTCCCGAGCAAGAAGGCAAGAAACGCAAAACGCGCACGAATATTAGACAACATGAGTAAGATACGAACACACGTAGAAAGCAGAGCTGGTGTCGTGAGACGTGCCGTAGAATGGAGTCGAGAGTGGCAGCTCGTGTCTTGAATGCGTCGGCGCCTCGAGCGTAGCGACTCATTGAACATATCAATCACATAGGTTGACACTGCGAATAGTATTCGCTGAAAAATACGCACGCGTTACCTACAGCGCAACATTTTGCACCCGAAAAGTACGAACCACCGCATTGCTCCCACACCGCCGAGCATGGTCGACACACGCTCGAGTAGTCGTTCACCCACGTACAAGTCAGATCCCGAGCGCAGCAACGCGCACCATCAAAAAATGCCCCGCCGCACTTTTGATTTTCTTCGCTACACGGTAAACAGTATTTCACACCGTACGCGTACGGAACCTCGGCACAGCTTCCATTCGCGCAGCATCGCTCGCCGGTGTCGTCATGCAAACTTAACACGCTACACGCGCGACCAACTTCGACGCATTGACACGCCTGGCCGAGTTTAGTGCCCAATGTCACAGGCCACAGCTGACACGGCTCTGTGGGTTTGTCGCACTCTGCTGCCTTGGCTTCGTCCGAAGCTATGGGGAGTGTCGGTACGTCGCCGCACAGCCCAGGATTGTTCGCGAGCGAAATCGTCTTCAAGTTTGGAAGATCCGCCGAGCTGATGGTCACTGGGCCGGATAGTCTGTTTCTGTCAAGCAACGCAATCTCCAATCTCTTGAGCGAGCTAATAGAATTTACCGATCCGGTCAGCGCGTTCTCATGCAAATCTAAAAACGTTAAGTTTTTGGGCAACGCGTCGGGTAGAGTCCCAGTGAGTCGGTTACCTTCAAGAATGAACGACTCCAACGCCAATGCTTGCGACCAATCTGGTGGGATTGGTCCTGACATGAAATTGTCGTCCAAGTTCAACTGCCGTAAGCGTGGTAGCGCCGACAACTCGTTCGGAATGCGGCCGTATAATTGATTACCAGACACATCCATGATTTCCAATCGCTTGAGATTTCCGATGCTTCTCGGCAGCGCGTACGAGTCTCCTCGAGCGCCTAAGAAGTTGCGATGCAAGTTCAACACGCGCAAGTTGATCAATTTACCAATCTCTGTAGGAATGCTCCCCGTGAGTTGATTGCCAAAATACACCCCAGGCTCGCCGTACGTGCTTCGCTTCGCGGCGGGCACGAAGCTTTCAACAAAAATTTGCTTTGGCGTGAAACCGCCATCGATATTCAGGATGACCAATTCCGTCAGCGACCCGATGCTGCGAGGAATCTCGCCAGTGAACAAGTTCAAATTCAAATATAACTCCCGCAACCGAGGCATGGACGCGATAAACGCCTCGGGAATGTCCCCGCGAATCGCATTCGACGACAAATCCAACACCTCGAGCGCGCCGAATCCGTCGCGCTCCAAGCGCCGCCCGTCCTCGCCCGGCAACATCCCTCGCAAATCCATCCCCGACATCACCAACGTCTTAACGCGACACCCCGCATCACCTTCGCACGCACATCCCACCTTGACACCACCCCATATCGAACCACCGCACGGCTCCTCCCCTCGCGCCAAACCAAGCGCGCACGCATCGCAGCCGACCGCCGCGCAGAGCGCCGCGAGCGCGGCGCGATCGCCATCCGCCACCAACCCCGACCGCGCATCGACCGCGAGCGCGCCGCGCGCCAACACGAGCGCCGTGAAACCAACCACCGTCGTCGTCGTCGTCGTCGTCATCATCATCGTCGCCCTCTGTCGCCCACGCCCACATGGACGTCCACATGGACGACGGCGAGAATACGAACCGTCACACGCCGTTTGTCCGAACACTCGACGTCCACGATCCCACCGAATCGAAGCTTCCATTGCATCACACCCCGCCGCCGCCGTTCGTTGCGCGTCGTCGAGCGCCCAGGGCGCATCACCCGACGCCATGGATGCGCCGCGCGTCTACCCCGCGTGGGCGTCCACAGTAGACGACGCCCTGCGACACCACGACGTCGACGTCAGCGTGGGGTTGTCGGAGGGCGAAGTGACCGATCGTCGCGCGCGCTACGGCGCGAATGAGCTCGAAAAAGAGCCCGGTAAGGCGCTATGGGCGCTCGTGCTCGAACAGTTTGATGATGCGCTGGTGAAGATATTACTTGCCGCCGCGGCGGTGTCGTTTGGGTTGGCGTTCGTGGAGAATAGGGGGGCGGATGCGGGGCATTCGATCACGGCGTACGTGGAGCCGCTGGTGATAGTGTTAATCTTAATCTTGAATGCAATCGTGGGCGTGTGGCAGGAATCGAACGCGGAGAATGCGCTCGAGGCATTGAAGGAGATGCAAAGTGAGCATGCGAAGTGCTTGAGAGACGGCGCGTGGGATGGATCGCTCGCGGCCAAGGAGCTCGTGCCGGGAGATGTGGTGGAGTTGAAGACGGGCGACCGCGTTCCGGCGGATTGCCGCTTGGTGGGGTTAAAGACGGCGACGGTGCGCGTGGAACAAGCATCGTTGACGGGGGAATCCGTGGCGGTTGATAAGCGCACCGATGCGGTGAAGGATATCGACATTGAGCTTCAAGGGAAGACAAATATGTTGTTCAGCGGCACGGCGGTTTCAAGCGGGTCGTGCGTGTGCGTGGTGAACTCCACGGGCATGTCGACTGAGATTGGTAAGATTCAGTCGCAAATCCAAGCCGCAAGCGAAGAGGAAGAAGACACGCCGCTCAAGCAAAAGCTCGACCGTTTTGGCGAGAGCTTGACGACGCTCATCGGTGTCGTGTGCCTCGTTGTGTGGCTCATCAACTACAAGCACTTTTTAACGATTGAATTCGCCCCCGGGTCATCGACGCCGTCGGTGTCGTTTGATTTGGGCAAGTGCACGTATTACTTCAAGATTGCCGTAGCGTTGGCGGTCGCAGCCATTCCCGAAGGTTTACCCGCGGTGATCACCACGTGCTTGGCGCTCGGTACGCGTAAAATGGCAAAAAAGAATGCCATCGTTCGCAAGTTGCCCAGCGTCGAAACGCTCGGGTGCACGAGTGTGATTTGCAGTGACAAGACGGGTACGCTCACTACGAATCAAATGTCCGCGGTGAATCTCGTGGTGATGAAATCATCTACGACGCTCTCGTCATACGAAGTAGAGGGCACAACGTACAACCCCACCGAAGGCGCCATCATCGGCGCCCCGAACGCGCTCGACGCCAATTTGGCCACAGTGAGCAAAGTGTGCGCGCTGTGCAACGGCGCCGACATCGAGTACAAGAATGGCGCGTACAAGGCTGTCGGCGAACCCACGGAGGCGGCGCTCAAGGTATTAGCCGAGAAGATTGGTTTGGAAAACATGCGAGGCATCGAAGCCAAGCGCGCGTCAAAGCCGGAGAAGCACGCGCAGATTGTGTGCGACACGCTCGCGGCGGTGTACGACGTAAAGGCGACGCTCGAGTTCGAACGTAACCGAAAGTCCATGAGTGTCATCGTGAGTGAAAAAACCAGCACTGGTCGCGGGAAGAGTGCGTCGTCGGCGTCGACGAACCACCTCTTCGTCAAGGGCGCACCCGAATTCGTCCTCGAGCGATGTTCGAGCGTTCAACTCCCCGACGGTTCTGTCATCCCACTCAGCGCTCCGATGCGCAAGAAAATTCTCGCCAAACAAGCTGACATGGCGCGCGGCGCCCTTCGCACGATTGCGTTTGCCACGAAATCTGGCACAGAATTAGGAGACTTGGCGACGTACGACGGCTCGAGCACGCACAAGGCACACGTCATGCTCAAGGATCCGAGCTCGTACGCTCGCATCGAATCCGACTTGACCTTCGTCGGCTTGGCGGGATTACGCGACCCGCCGCGTCCCGAAGTTCGAGGCGCGATTGAGGCGTGCCACACCGCTGGCATTCGCGTCATCGTCATCACCGGTGACAATCAACTCACCGCCGAAGCGATCTGTGGGGAGATCGGCGTCTTTACCTCGGTCGCTGACGCCAAGGGTAAATCATTCACTGGACGCGAATTCGCGTCCATGTCGAAAAAGAAGCAGCTCGAGGCGTTGCTCGGCGAAGGCGGTCGCGTATTTTCTCGCGCCGAGCCCAAGCACAAGCAAGACATCGTTCGCCTGCTTCGCGACAACGGCGACGTCGTGGCGATGACGGGCGATGGCGTCAATGATGCGCCTGCGTTGAAATTGGCCGATATTGGCATCGCCATGGGCATCTCTGGCACCGAAGTCGCCAAGGAGGCGTCCGACATGGTGCTCGCCGACGATAACTTTAGCACCATTGTCGACGCGGTCGCCGAAGGTCGAAGCATTTACAACAACATGAAGGCGTTTATTCGCTACATGATTTCATCCAACGTCGGTGAGGTGGTGAGTATTTTTCTCACCGCCGCGCTCGGGATGCCCGAAGGCTTAGTGCCCGTGCAGCTGTTGTGGGTGAACCTCGTCACCGACGGACCTCCGGCGACGGCGCTCGGGTTTAATCCGGCGGATAAGGACATCATGACTAAACCGCCGCGGAAGAAGGACGAAGATTTGTTATCCAAGTGGGTGATGTTTCGATACGCAGTGGTTGGGCTGTACGTGGGTGTGGCCACCGTGGGGGCGTTTGCGATTTGGTACACGCGGTCGACGTTTATGGGGGTGGATTTGAGTGGCGACGGACACGCGACGGTGACGTTTCATCAGCTCACGCACTGGGGCGAATGCGCGCAATGGAAAGGGTTTAAAGGCGGCAAGTTCACCGCTGGTGGCGTGACGTATGACTACACCGGGAAAAACGCGTGCGAATACTTTGAAGCAGGCAAGGTCAAGGCGTCTACGTTGTCGCTCACCGTGCTCGTCGCCATTGAAATGTTCAACGCGCTCAACGCGTTATCCGAAGATGGATCGCTCTTGACGATGCCGCCATGGGTCAATCCGTACTTGTTAGTCGCTATGTGCGTCTCCTTTGGCTTGCACTTCTTGATCATGTACGTGCCGTACCTCGCAGATATTTTTTCAATCGTCCCGCTCGATCGCAATGAGTGGCTCCTCGTATTGCTCTGCGCCGCGCCCGTGTGCGTCATTGACGAAGTATTAAAAGTCTTTGGCCGCATCGCCGCTAGACGCGAGTTACGCGCGCGCCTCGGTTAACCCATCACTGTAATACCCCAATCCATTTATTTTATTAAAATCTACATTCACTTTGAGCCACCCGGAAACGATTGCACCATGACGTCGAGCACGGGTTTCGCGAGCTGTCCAAACACAAAAAACGCCCCCGCGAGCAAAAACACCACGAACGCCGCCGTGAGCGCCGCGCTAAACGTCTCCGATTCCAACAGCGCCGACTCTTGCTGCACGGGTTTCACGTAGTCCTGGCGCGATCGCCCGTCGTCGTCGTCGTCGACCGCGCGCGTCGTCGTCGTCGTCGATGCGCGCACCTTAGCCGAAACCGATGCGAACGACGCGAACGACGCGCGTGCACGCGGCGCATTCGTCGCACGCATCGGCGCGGATGACGCCCGGGATGACGGTGATGCCGCCGCCGCCGCCGTCGCGCGAGGCGCGCGCGCCATCGTCGTCGTCATCGTGACCATCGTGCGTCAGGCTCTGCGGGATCGAACGACGGCATTGATGTCCCCGTCGATAGCGCTGGACGCCGTGCGAACGGCGCGCGCGAGCGCCGACGCCGTGCGCGCACTGAACGCGTGGTTACCAGAGGTCAAGGCGAGCGACGACGCGCTGCGTCGCGCGTCGCGGGAGGTGGAATCCACGGGGGAGATGTCGGCGTCTGGTCAACGCACGAAAGATGACGCCGTGGACGCGGACGCCGCGCGCGAACGTGGCAACGCGCGGTATCGTCAAGGCGCCTACGGTGAGGCCATTGATGCGTATACTGAGAGCTTGCGCATTGCGCCGAGCGCGGCGGCGCACGCGAATCGGGCCATGGCGCGATTAAAGTTGAAAGATTACAAAGGCGTCGTGGAGGATTGCGACGCGTGCGCGGCGTTGGAGCCCGATTACGGCTCAAAGGTGTATCACCGGCGAGGCGTCGCGAAGCGAGAGCTCGGGGAGTATTTGGAGAGTGTGATGGATTTCGAGCGGGCGCTGCGATTGGAGCCGACGAGTGGGTTTTTGAAAGAGGAGCGGAAAAAGAGTCAACGCGCGTTTGAGCTCGAGGCGAAGACGCGACCGACGCAGACGCGGTACAGAGTGCGCATCGATGATGACGACGAGGACAAGGGTGGGGCCACGCGTAGTGAGGCTGTAGCGATGGAGTGCGTGCGCGCAGATGACGACATGGAAAGCGAGAGCGAGGAGGAGGTGACTATTCGACGTTCGCGTTCAACCGCCGACGCGGCTTCGGCGGCTGAACAGTCGCCCGCGGCGTCTATCGACGTCGTCAACACAGACCTCGTTAAAGCGGCAACAAAAATTGCCACGAGTAAGCCTCTAGCGCCGCCCCGAAACGGCGCCGAGTTTGAGAAAACGTATCGCCGAGCGATGAAGCTCGCGGCGTCGTCCTCTTCGGACGCGCGCGTCGACGTCCTTCGCCTCGTTCCGGTGGCCAAAATCCCATCCATGTTTGCCGGTGGTTTGGATCCTGACATCCTCACCGACGTCACAGCCACAGTCGTTCGCGACATGCTCGCCATCGACTCCCCGTGCGCGCTCGAATGGCTCGATGCGCTTCCAAAACTCCCTCGTTTCGCCGTCTCCCTCGCGCTCGCGCCTCTCCCCGCGCGCGACGTCCTCGTCCGCGCCTTTGACGCCGTCGTCATCCAACGCGATGCCGTCGCCCGTGCGCGCGCCGCATTCGCATTATAACCCCTCGTCGTGCATTTCGCGCATAGTCTAGCTCGTACATAGCACGCGCACGTGTCCAATACCACGCGCACAACTGGCCAACTGGCCAACTGGCCAACTGGCACCAGAAAACGCGACGTTTCGAGGCGACGTTTCGAGAAGCCGAACAGTCGCGCGCGTCACACGCCGACCCCCGCGCGCGCGCGCCCGCTCACGCGCGCGCGATGACGCCCGCGCGCGCGATGACGTTCGCCACCGCCGCGTGCGCGACGTCTCGCGCGCGTAAACGCGCGAGACGGGGCGACGACGATGGGTGCGATGCGCATTCCGGAGACGATGCAGATGAGGTTGCGCACGTTTCGGCGCCGGATGTCGGGCCGTCGACGCCGCCGATGGCGGATAAGGTGCGTGGGAGACGGTCGGGAGAGTACGGGGATGACGCGGACGCGCGTGATCGGCGCGCGCGCGGTGGAGAGCGCACGCACGGGGCGAGTGACGTGCTCGCGTTGTTGCGCGCGTTGGATTTGGCGCGCGAGCCGGCGTCGGGTATGGGAGACGCGACGGCGGCGACGACGACGACGATGATGATGGCGGTGCCGGCGCGGCCGGCGTCGGCGCAGTTAGTACACGTACACGTGCGTACGCATAGCCGCGAGAAGGATGTCGTGATCGAGCAAGGGTCGTTGTTGTTTGACGACCAGTGGGCGCGCAAGGAGGAGACGCGGGACGCCAAGTGCTCGTCGGCTTGACGAGATCTCAGAGACGAAAATTAAAATTGAATTGAAGTACATAGCGCACATGTATCACTAAATTGTTTGATTGTGTAATCACAATGTTGTAAGGCGCCTCGTTACTTTGTTGTTGCTATCATACCGTGGCGTCTAAGCGCTCGCGTGATTTTATAGCACGTAGTCGGCGCGAACCGCAGTCATCATCGCATTGTTGATTGATGCGGCGCATATGCGCGCGCGCGATCTTCCCAAACGTCCAATGAGACGCACCTCTGACGCCGCGGGCGAAAAGACGCTTTGAGCGCAGCGGCGGCCGAGCGCGCCCAAAAGTCTGCGCTGCACGTTCGGCGCTACATCGGCGGCGGCGGTGGCGGTACCTCTACACACACCGGCGGCCGCGGTGGCGGCGGGGTTGGTGGTAGTCCGACCGAGTACGCACTGCTCGATTGATTTCCGAAAACGTGCGACGCGAGAGGCGGCGCCCGGGGCGGCGGCGGCAGCGGTACTTCCACAACCGTTTTGTCACCTTCCATCGAAAGGTCACTCGGCGAATCCGTTACATTCGCTGATGGTCCCGCTGACGTCGACGGTGCCATCGCCATCGATGACGAGTTTTCGAGCGACGTGGCCCGTAAACTTGCGAGATTCGCCAGCATACCACTCGACCCAATTACGTCCTGCACGCTACCGTATTGGTTGCCCAACATAGCCGCGATGTCATCGAATTCATCCGCGTTAATTCCATCGGCTTGAACTTTGACCTTCGGGACGGCTTGACGTTCAAGTTTCTTGTCAAACGCGCGAGCCTTCTTTTGCAGATTCTCATGCCTGTACTCGCTAATTGTACTCTTGGCTGCAGATATTTGCGTCTTGCTAAGCACTTCTCTACCTTCCCAAATCGCCAAAACTTTTTGCACCATCTTTCGGCGATAACGGGCGTGTGCTTCGGCTATCGTCGCACCTTCAGGGACCTCTACATTTTTCATTTGTGATTCGTCAACTTTCACGACGGCAATCATAGCCTTGATGAGCTCGCGCATGTTACGGCTCAACGCTCGAGCGAAAAGCGCGTGCAACGCGTGCGAACCACCACGGGCCTCCACTCGGCTCGCCTGCGTGATGGAATCAATCAGATAAAACAATGTCAAACGCTCTGGCGCGGTCGTGTACGGGGCTTCGATCCGTTCTTTGAGCGCATTGATGCACGCATCTGGGACGCCGTCGAATTTCGCTATGTCCAACGCTTCTTGCGTAAAGTTTCCCATCACCGTTCTGTTCAAAGAAAGCTCGGGAAGTTTCATGATGAATTCTTTCAAGTTCGCTTTCGCACTATCGCTCATTTTCGTGTCATCTTCACCCTGGCGATCTGTAGACGCCATGCTATCTTTCCGAATCTCCTTGACTATGCTCATCACGTCGAGCGACGGACGCGGGGCCTTAGGCACCGCTTTCGGCCCCGCCGCCGCGCGCGCCGCCGCTTTCTCGTCTGCTTGTTCCACAATCTCACATATTAACTCTTTCGCCTTGTCCACTTTCGCCTTCGTACCGGTAATCACCACAGTATCCTCCTCCGTCGGGTGCGCCTCGACAGTTGCCCCAGATTTCCAACGTAACGCTTGCGCCGTCTCCCCTTTCCGTCCTAGCACCGCACTCACGCGTCCACCGCAACGAAAGCTCACATGAATAATCGCATCTTCAACGACCACCGCTTTCGCTGGCTCCGCGCGTGCTACCGACACCGACGCGGGTCTCTCACGCTCTAACGGTTGACTCGTCGTCGCTACATTCTCATCAAGCACTTCGTACTCCTCATCGCTCGTCGTCTCCGGCTCACGCGCTCGCTCGCGCTTCTTTCCCACCTTCTTCGCCGCCGTGGACGTCTTCCCCGCGCCGTCGGTCTTTCGCACGACGCGCTGACGCGGTCGTTCGCCCGGTGGAGGTCGCACGGATTTTCCCGAGTACGGCTTTTCGCGACACACTTTGCAGCCGTTCGGGGACCAGCGACACTTCGGGCATCCGAGTTCGTGCGTCGGCGCTGACTTCGCCTCAACGGCGGCGGGAGCCGCGGCGGACATCGTCGTACCGCGCGCGCACTCGCGCAGAGTTCTGGCGATTGGATTCTATGAAGACGCGACGAGAACGCGCGCGGTACGAGACATGATTGGTAATGACGACGACGCTATTCATGACGCTATTAATAATGCTATTAAAACCAGAAGTTTATAGATACAGACGTTGTGAGCGAGCGAACGTAGTGCCAATGGTTCTTTGGGATGTACAGCACGTCGCCGGGGCGAAGAATGTACTCGACGAAGACGGCGGCGGTTGGAACGTAACGCTCGGGATCGAGCGGCGAGCGAGTAAAGGTGTTTTTGTTCCCCGCACGTAGCACGTCCGGAGCGAGATATTGAGTTTGCGCATCGTCGTACACGCGCACGTATTTGAAGCCGGCGACTTGGCACAACAAGTTCAGGTACGGGTCTCGATGTAAGCTCGTTCGCGTCCCCGAAGTGCCGAGCCAAATGTTTATCGCCGACGTCTCGGGTGAAACGCGCCCGAGCGCGTACGGCGGTACGGTGAACGTTTCACACAGTTCGGGGATTTGATGGAATAGCTGATGCTGCGATACGTACGCCACGTTCGTGCTCGATGGGGCGCCGGCGTGCGCGTCGTTGGACGGAGCTAAAAATGACTGGGCGAATCGCGACAACGACGTGACTCCCACGCCGTGTGACTCAAACGCCGTGCCATATTCCACGGGCACGATCGTGTCGCCGTATTTGTTAAAAACATCGAGTGTTTTGAACAGCTCCAACGCTTGCCATCCTTCACGCTCGAGATGCCCGGTGATGATGACGGGCGTCTCAGTGGCGACGTAAGCCTCGTAAAAACGCGTGGGCTCCAAATCCGCCGCGCGTTCAACAATCATGGCGTGCGTTGCATCCACGCGTGGCACGTCTTTCGCCGGCAACTCATCTGGAATACGACTGCCAAACGGAAACTCTAACGCGTTCTTTGTCCTCGCCACGAAGTCGCTCTCGACACATCGAATGACGCCGCCGCACCACAAAGGCACTTTACCCACGCGCAAAAGCGCCGACGCGGTGAGTAAGTCAAGCGCAACTCTAGCCAGGCGCACATCACTATCCCAATCTTCATTTCTACACGCCGCAGATGCCATTGGATCGTTTTCACGCGCGCAGACCGCGTCCAAACCGGCATCCAACGCCTCGGGCGCCGTCAACGCAAACGCCGCGACGCACCCCAGCGCCATCACGTGCGCATCCAAAAACCCATCACTCGGCCAATTCCCAAAATTCAACTGCGTCGAACACGCGTTGAGCACGCGCCTCGCCTCTCGCGCGCCCGCACACCAATCTCCGCGCTCAGCCTCGCGCGCGAGCGCGTCCAACGCCGCCGCCGCCGCGTCGCCCATCGGCGTAAACTCACCCACATCACGCCTCATCTCGCGCGCGCGAGATGACCGCACGTCCTCAACAACGCTCGCCAACACCCTCGTACGCATCTCCGTCACATCCTCGGCGCCAAAGCCATCGTCGGCGGCGCGCCACATCGCGCGCGCGCTGGAAAAGTAACTGTGTGCGCTCGCAACCTCCCCGCGCCGCGTCGTCGTCGCGCGCGCACCACCACGACGACCGGACGACGACGACGGTGGCGCGGACGATACCGTCGCGCCACTCGCGCGCCCATCACCCCCGTCGCCGTCGTCGTCGTCGTCGAACAGCCGCCACATGGGCGCCGCCGAGTGACGCACTCAGCACGAAAATGTACCCCCCTTGAACCTCCTGAGTCAGGACTCGCCACATGAAATAAATACGTATTCGGACACTCGACACGTATACATATCGATGTGAATGTCATGAGCTATTTTCTGTGGAACCATCGGCACACATGAAATAAATACATGTTCGGACACTCGACACGTATACATATCGATGTGAATGTCATGAGCTATTTTCTGCGATCGATCGCGGGCGACGCGAGGTCAAATCGCTCGATCGCGACCGCGCGCGCGCGATCGCGAGTGCGCGACGCGCGGGACGACGACGACGGCGATCGCACCGCACATGTCCGAGCTCGAATCGCAGTCGTGCTTCACGCGCACGTCCTACGCCGCGGGCACGTCCGCGGCGTTCGGTGCGCTCGTGGGCACGGCGCGCGCGGCGTGGGGCGCCGACGCCCCCGCGGTGGTGCGCGCGCGCGCGTGGCCGGCGCTGGCGAAGACCGCGGGCGCGCTCGCGAGCGGTGCGGCGCTGTTCGGCACGATCGGCGCGTTGTATGCATCGACGTCGTGCGCGGCGGAGCACGCGAGAGGGGAGAAAGACGCGTGGAACGGGGCGATTGGAGGCGCGTGCGCGGGACAGGTGCTCGGGCTGCGCAACGGGTCGGCGCGCTCGGGCTTGAGTGCGGGCGCGGCGTTCGCGTTGGTGAGCATGGCGTACGATATGACGGGACGGTCGATTTCTACCGCCAAAGGGTTTGATGATAACGCCACGCCGGCGCGCATCGTGGTTCCGTACCGCTGACGGCGCGTCGTCACTAGATTCGTGTAATAACAGCTGAGACGTTTGACGTCATTTCGTGACGCCACCTCTCGCGTTGGATTTTTTGCCTCGCGCGAACACGCGTGTGATGCGTCGTCTACCGGCGCGCGGCGCTTAGCGTTAAGAATATGTCGACGACGCGAGCTACTACGGTTGAGGAGCGCGCGCGAGACGACGAAGAGGTGGAGCGCTTGACGGCGTACGTACGTCGCACGTGCGCGCGCGCGAGCGCGCGAGGCGCGTTCGATGCGCATGAGTTTGCGACGCGCGATGCGGATGCTTGGTTTTTCATCGATCCGCGTCGATGGATTCGCCAGGCGCACTCGGGTGGAGCGTTGCGTAGCCTTCGAGTGATGTGCGTAACGACGCGGCGCGCAGCGGCGGGACGCCGCTCTGACGACGTGTACGTCGCGCTCGCGATGCAAGTATTTGCGATCGCGGGTGAGGCGTTGCGGCCGCACTTGGGTTCGTCTGAAGAAGCCGACGCCGTCGCGGCTCGGTTGTTGGATGTGTATAAAACTGTCGTCGACGGCGACGTGGCGATGCCGGTGGAATGGACTTTCGGCGCCTCGAGTGGTGGTTGCGACGTCGTGAGTTTTGCGCGCGCGCAGATTGAGCGCACGTTGCCGAATGTCGCATTTTCGGCGTTTTTGGCGCCGCCACTCGATGAGACGCGACGCGCGAACGAGTCGAGCGCCGAGTCGAGCTCCACGTTCCAGTCGATATTCGAGACTATTCTCGACCGGTCGCCGTCGAATGCGGTGAGGACTCTGGTGTTTGATGTTTTGTTGTCGTTATTGCTGCAGAACGTTCGCGCCGTCGACGAAAGCAGCGATGGCTTAGAGATTTGTGCCGCGTTTAAAGGCTCGCATGTCGATTTGGTTATGGCGCACATCGCCCGCATGGTGGCTTCATCGAGCGAAACGTACGACAGGGTGGAAATTATCACCGTCGTCGACGCGCCGCCGTCTCCATTCGCAACGCGTGGCAAAGGCGTCAAATGGTCATGGTGGACTCGCGCATTTCTCATCAAACACGCGCTCAACATTGCCACGAAGACGACGTATTCAGACGAAGACATTGAAGACATTCTCACAATATTTTCTTCCAACGACGACTTGATGACGCTCTTGCTCGCGTACTTTAGCCCACGAAATCGCGCGCTGCGTGCACGATTATTAGCCGCGTCGCTTCGCTATCGGCACGACGAGTAGTTTTTAGTTTTAAACTGGAACATTTTGTGTACATGTACAATTCTACCGTACGGCAGTAAGAGTCATCATGGACTCACAGCCAGTGCCCGATGGGACCAAGAAAGCTTTCGGCGAGCCGGCGCAATACGATGTGTTCGCTACTGGCATATCCATACTTTTTGACGACGTCTTGCTTGTCCCAATGCGTACACACGCCCGTTCTCCTCGCGCCGAATTCGCACACTTTAACGTCGTCGTCAGCCGACCAGTCCTTGGGTAAATAGCCTTTAGTCTTTCCGCGCTTGACATATTTGCGGAACTCTTCCATAACAGTCGTGGTGGCTGGATCATCCAAATTTTCACTTTCGCGCGAGGCGCGATTGATACCCACGATGTTTCCCGCAAATGTACGTTCGTCCGCGACGCGCAAGCAAAACGACACCACCAGGCGCTCGTACACGCGCTCGCGCGAAACGCCACCGTACCACCCGCCAGTCTCAGCCGCCATAAAGTTATCCAACATCGCTTGCGGTGACAACTGCGCCGTTTGAAACGCCGGCGCTCCCGCGCGACGCCCCGTCGCCTCTGTCGAACGATCGATAGCCGCGCACGACGTCTTGTGGCGCTTCCAATCCGCGCGCTGACAATCCTTTGAACAATACCGCACCGCCTTACACCGCGCGCACTTCTTCTCCCCAGCCTTCGCGCACGACATATTCGCGCATCGATCGGAGCCGACGACAATGTCCGCGCGCGCGCTCTCGAGAATCTGCTCTTGAACGTCGCGGTTCAAGCCTCGCGTCGCAGTCAATGCGCTCGCCGTCGTGGCGGCATCCAGCGCGCGTTTGCCATCGCCGCGCGCCGCGCCGCCGCTGAATAACCGCGAATACGTCTCGCGCACCTTCTCAATTTCGTCCTCGCCCGAACACAATTCGGCGAGGAGTTCCTCGTCCAAATCATCGTCAGCCATCGTCGGCGTCGTCGTGTGCGGCGATTTGAACCTGCGCGACGACAGCTGCGCGCGCGTGAGACGCCGACGCCGACGCCGACGCATCGCGCGCGCGAACGCGACGTCGGCGCGCGGCGATGGGGATTTCATCCCTCCTCCCGACGCTCAAGTCGGTGTCGCACGCCAAGCACGTCGCCGAGGCGTACGGTGGGAAAACGGTGTGCGTCGATGCGTACGTGTGGCTCCATCGCGGTGCGTATGCGTGCGCGCGAGAGCTGTGCGAGGGCGTACCGACGCGTAAACACGTGGAGTATTTTATGAATCGCGCGCGAATGCTTGCGAGAGGGAAGATACGGGCGATTTATGTGTTTGATGGTGGGCGTTTGCCTTCAAAGTCTGGAGAGGAGGAGTCGCGACGTCGGGGACGAAGCGAGGCGTTGGCGCGCGCGAAACAACACGCAATGCAAGGGAATGCGAGCGCGGCGTATGAGCAGTACACTCGCGCGGTGGATGTGACGCCAGAGATGGCGAGGCAGGTGATTGATGCGTTGGCGAAGGAGGGATTCGAGAGTTTGACGGCGCCGTACGAAGCCGACGCGCAAATGGCGTACTTGGCCAAGCACGGATTCGTCGATGGCGTGATCACGGAAGACAGCGACTTGATTGCGCACGGGTGTGCGAGTGTGTTCACAAAGATGGGCGCCGATGGGCACGGGATTGAGATTCGGTACGGGGATTTAGCGAGGAATCGAGATTTGAGTTTCGTCGGGTTCACGCCGGAGATGTTTTTAGAAATGTGCGTGTTGAGTGGTTGTGATTATTTGCCGTCCCTGAACGGAGTGGGGATAAAGAAGGCGCATGGGTTGATTCGTAGGTTTAAGACGTACACGAAAGTATTGCGTCACATGAAGTTTGAAGGAATTTCAGTGCCGCGAGATTACGAAGCGCGATTTGAAGACGCGTTGTTGACGTTCAAGTTTCAATGGGTGTATTGTCCGAAACGACAGCACAATGTAAACTTAAACGACCCAACGGGGGTGTTGGACGAGTCTGCGATTGCAGATTTACCTCGACTCATCGGTGCGTATCACGCACCAACGGTGGCGCACGCGCTTGCGAATAGCGCCGTGCATCCGATGACGCTCGAGACGTTTGGCAAGGCGGTAGCAGTGAAGAATCGATCTCAGCTCAAAGCGTTCGCACCAAAGTCGCATGAATCGTTGTTTTCGGACGACGCTATCGAACGAGCGGCGTATCACGTATCTACAGCATTAGCGCCATCGCCATCCCGCACGTCGACGCGAGTGCGCAAGGCAGATGCGGCGTTTGCAAGCTTTCTGCAGGACAAGCCAGAAGACAACATCAATACTTTACGCGCAGCGTTGACGCGCAATCAACCGCGAGCGAAATTGGCAGATAAAGCGCTTGGCGCGCGCGCACCTGGGGCTGGAAAGTCCTTCTATGCCGCGTTGAAGTCGCGAGACGCTATGGCAACGCCATCAACGGTGAGCGACATACGGGACGCAGACGTCGGCGCCGAAACCGAAGGTTGTATGGTCGTGCCAGACTCGATGGAAAAGGCAACGCCACGTCGAGCGAGAACACCGGTGAGCACGATAGCTGAAACTCGCGTGATTGCCGAAACTCCCATCGCATCAAAGTCTGTGAAGAAGAGTCCGTATTTCAAAAGCCCACCTCCGGCGACGCGATCGAACTCAAAGAGGAGCGACGCCACACCATTCGCGACGATTGCGCGAACTTCCATGGAAAGCGTGAAAAAAAGCGTCGACGCAGAGTTTAGCGAGTTTATGAAGGATCTCCCGGAACGCCCTGCACGTACGCCGCCGACGAGAACAACTCCTGCGCGCGCGGCAAAGAAGTCAAAGTCTCGCGGCGCCTCCGCGCTCAAAGATAGAAACAAAGACGACAAAAAGTTCTGGCAATCGTCCTTGTTCGACACCTTTGCGTTTGGAAAATAACGCGTCTCAACCAAGGTATCGTATTATTAGTATTCCTTTACGCGCTCTCGCGGAAGGATTCATCTATTGTTTTAGTATCAAATTACACACTCAGTAGTACGGCTCAGCGTCTCGCGAACGCGTTTGGAATTCGTCCCGTCTTGCTGTCGCGCAACATCTCTCCAGACCTCGCGTATTTATTAATTAGCCGATCTCTCATGAAATCCATCGCCGAACGAGGCGCCACGACACCGTGATCGTCTTCGTCCTCCGCCGCGTCCAACGCCACTACGTCAAACCCGTCTCGCTCGTACCTCGACTTCTTCACCTTTACCGATTTCTTCGTCTTCTTCCCGCGTGATTCGTACGCTTCGTACGCATCACGCTCATTATCGTCATCACTCGCCGACGACTCCCCGCCCGCATCGCGCTCTCGTCGCCGCCGTCCGTCCCGCGCGAGCGCGTCCACGACGTCCTCTGGAAGCTCCTCGAGTTCATCCTCCTCATCCTTCGCACGCGCCTTCTTCCCACCCGCCTCCGCGCGCGCATCCTTCCTCGCAATCGCCTCTTCGCGTTTCTTCCCCTCGCGCGCTTTTTTTGCCTCGCGCAGCGCGCGAGACGCGTCGCGTTCCGCGTCTCGTCTCGCCGCCGCCGCCGCGCGCGACGCATCTCGCGTCACCTCTTCCGGCGCCTCATCGTCGTCGTCCTCATCGTCGCTCGCCGCCCGGCGATCGACGCGCGCCGATTCGCGCACGTCCTTCGCTTCCTCCTCCCCGTCGCTCGCGTCCACGGACGTCGCCCGGCGCGCGCGCGTCATCGGCATCGCGGCTGCGTGTGACGACCACGTGGCGCGTTTCCACACCGTCGTCACAACGCCGCGCGCGCGATGTCGTCGTCGTCGGCGGCTGAAATCTCGTGCGGCGGCGACTCCGCGCACGGGTGCGGCGCACTCTTGGCGTACCCGCGCGGAAGCGCGGCGGTGCGGTGCGCGTTGTGTGGCTTTGTCACGCCGACGCATGGCGAGCGCGATGTGGTTGCGACGTCTCGAAGCGCGCGCACGGCGGTGTTACGGTGCGCGGGGTGCGATACGGCGCTGTCGCACGCGGCAGAGGCGACGCACGTGCGGTGTGCGGTATGCGATACGGTGAACGTGGCGTCGGCGCGCGGGGGTGGTGAGGGGAATCATCAACAACCGCATCAGCCATCGCCGAGGCGTTTGAGCGGCGAGCGACCGTCGTCGTCGACGTTGCCGACGTATCAGCAAGCGACGATACCGATGCTTCTACAAGGGGCAGCGTTGCGTGAACGACCGGTGCGGACGGTGATGGCGTATACGGAGTGTGCGGGGTGTTTGTGCACGCTCATGTACCCGCGAGGCGCGGCGAGCGTGCGGTGCGCCGCGTGCGGGACGGTGTCGAGCGTCGCTCCAACATCCTTTGATGGTAGCGGCGGTAGTAATGGATCGTTTAGTAGGGCGTCACCTGGGGTGAAACCTAAGCGAGCGATGACGAGTAAGAACTTGGTGGTGATTGAAAATCCGCCGACGTTGGACGCGCGCGGCAACGTCGTGTCGTACATCGCTGTCGGCTTGAAACTTGATTCAGACGAAGAATGAATAGCGTAGAAACTGAATAGACAATGTTGTAAACTATAATTTGCATGCATTATTACACAAAGTTACACAGCGGGCGATCGAGCGAGTCAAAACAACAACATCATTTCTCAATCGAGCGAATCTTGAATCCGAGCGAAATCCAGTCGAGCTCGATATTTCTGATCGACACTGGCATGTCCGCATACTCGGGCTCGCGCTCGAATCTCAACACGAAATTTGTGCGCCACAGCGATAATCGTCGCGCTAAGCGCACGTGCGCCTCCACGAGTTCACCGAGCACGGCTTCGTATTCGACGCCCCCCATGACGAATCCTTCCGTGCTCATCCCACCCCGAGCCCGCCGCTTCGTCGCCTTACGTCTCATCTTCTTCACCTTGGCTTCAAAATCTTCATCCGACCCACTCCCCTCGTACGTCGTCGTCGTCGTCGTCGCGTCCCCTTGCCGTTGTCGCGACACCAAATCCAACCACGCGCCGCGATACTCAAACGCGTCGCTCTCGTGCGCATATTTCCACCGTTCCTCCTCCGCATCGCCGTCGCCACCGCCCCCCACACTCGACGCCGATGATTCCGCCGCCGACGCCGCGGCGCGACGCTCGCGTTCGCGCTCGTGCGCGCGCTGCTCCGCGGTCGCGGTCGCGGTCCAATCGAACCCATACTTTTCCCGATGCGTCGTGCGCGACGTCGTCGACGTCGCCACGCGCGTCGGTCGCGCCGTCCGTCGCGCGCGCGACGCACTGCCGGCACCACCACCATCCCCGCCACCGCCACCGCCACCGCCGCCGCCGCTGCGACACGCGCACGCGCGTCGCGGCGCCGCGAGCGACGTCGACCGCATGCGTTGGCGATGCGTTATCCAGTGTCGCGCGCGCGTCCGGTGCGCGTGTCGTCATCGATGACGAGGGTGTGCGCGATCGATCGCGCGTGCGAATCGATCGAGTGGCGAATCGATCGAGTGGGAGTATCGATCGAGCGAGCCTCGGGGAGGTTCGACGACGCATCCGGACATCCGGACAACACACGCGCACACAGAGACAGAGGGGCTGGGCGTGGGGTCACGATTGGTGGATGTATCGAACGATTTCGCCAATCATGACTCAAGCGCATGGGTGGGGGTGTTTCGAGCGACCCGGCTGGGCGGATGCGCCCTCGCGCGGTCGTCGGCATTTCGCGACGACGACGCGTGTGCGCGCGCATTCGCATCCTTGGCTCGAACGCGTGTTTCGCCGCGAGCATCGCGCACGTCGCGCACGACAGTCGGACGCGCGCCGCCGCCGCGGGGGTGGGTGTCGGGTTTTGGAATTTGTGGATTTTGAAATTTTGAATTCTCGGCTGTCGCGACGGCATTGACGGACGGTGTGTGCGCGTGACGCGCGTGTGTGCGTCGAACGAACGCGTGCGAAGGTGTGAGGTGGATACTGGGGACGATGCCGCCGAAATCGCGATCGGGGAAACGACGGCCGAAGACGGCGACGATGACGGAGGCGGATGAGAACGCGCACGCGCGCGCGGCGACGGCGGAACCAAAGAAAAAATCGCGCAGTGGTGCGCGTAAGAAGCCCACGGCGAGCGTAGAGGCGTTGCAGAAGCGGAATGAGAATGCAGTGGGTCCACCGCCTGCGAGTGGGGCGTCGCGTGGGCGCGCGGCGTCGGCGACGGAAGAGGAGATGGACGTCGAGAATAACGACGCGGGCGATCTCTTCGACTTGTTGCGCAACGAGGGCGCGGCGGTGATGTTGCAGGCGCAAGATTGGCGTGGTCGCTACAACGCGAATGATGTTTCGGGCGTGGCTGAAATTTACTCGTTGTTGGTCAAGGCTGCGGGGTGTTCGACGGGCGTGACGGCGATTGAGATGCAGCGCGCCGACTGCTTGTCGATTATGAATCGCGTCGTCAACGACATGGCTGCGGGTAATTTGTATGGCGAGGATCCGCTCAACAAGCGTTCGAAGGAATTTAAAGGATTTAAAACGAACTTTTTGCAGTTTGTTGATCATTGCATTCGCGAAGCGAGCGAGACTGGGGATTTGTATGATGGAACCTTGTTTTTGTCTTGGTTGGAAATCATCTCTACGTGCTCGTCGAGCAAGGCGCGTCCTCTTCGTGCAGCGGCAACATACATGGGTTTGCAAGTCATCACGAGCTTGGTTGCCGTCGTGAACAACCTCAGCAAATCGCGCGATTTGAAGCAAAACCAAATGGATACTGCAATGCAAGAGAAGAGCGGCAAAGAGATGCTCAAGAGTTTGCAGAGCGCCGTCGCGGAGTGTCAAGAACAAATTGAAGTGGTCGAGAAGTACATGCAAGACGTGTTTACGCAGGTATTCACTCATCGATTCCGTGATTGCGACGAAGCTATTCGTGCGGCGTGCATGAGGGCACTCGGTAAATGGATGCTGAAGCACCAGCTCGTGTTTCTCACTGACTTTTATTTGAAGTATCTCGGTTGGAGTTTGAATGACAAGAACGCGTCTGTGCGTTTGGAAGTCTTACTTGCGTTGAAATCTTTGACTTCGAGCGAATCTCACTTGGCCATGATGGATACGTTTATTGTTCGATTTCGTCCGCGCATCGCAGAGATGTTGCGCGACGTTGAAGCCGACGTTGTCGTCGAGGCGATTCGTCTCTCCGCCATTTTGCACGAGCACAGCGAATTGGATCCTGGTCACATGAACGTCGTCATGTCTCTCCTTATGGATAAGAACCAAACGATTCGTAATACCGCAGCTCGTGCCTCGAAGACTTTGATGCCGACATTGACCGAGGCTTATCGCAAGCATCGTAAGATCTCGAGCAAGGAACGTGCCGACGCCGGAGAAAGGCAACTTCAAGGCATCGCGCAGTTGATGACGGAACTTGGCGATAGAAATAATGGATATGCAAAGGCTATTGATGGATTATGGGGTGTGTACAAGGTGCTGGAAGAACCTGAGACGATTGCACAAACGTTAATGTTGGACATGAGTATGGAAGAAGCGGCCATTTTAGCGAACATTTTGGTTCTCGTCATTCAAAAATCCGTGGGCGAGGACATCGTGAAGCCAAACGATTTGAGCGCGTCGAAGACTGTGAGCGCAAAGCAGCGTCATGCGAGTGAGATCGCGCACGAGACCATCACGAAGAAGATGGCGGCAATTATTTCAAATCTCTTGAACAAGTATCAAGCTGAAACCGAAGTTGTCGGTCCTTTGGTCGAAGTCGTGCGCTACGTCAAGCTTGAACATTACAGTCTTTCGCATTTAGAACATGAATTCACGGCGTTGGCGGAGCAAGTTAAAGATATTTTCTTCAAGCACAGTGATAAACGAGTGCTGGAAGCGTGTGGCGATGCGTTCAACTACTTTACCAATGACGGTTTTGAAGCAATCAAGCCCTTCGCACAACCCGTGTTGGATGCCACGGTGAGCGAGCTTTCCGCAAAGTTGTCGCCAGCGTTGAAGAAGATTCGTACTGCCATGGGCAAGAGTGACCCATCCGTTGCAGATGAAAGCGAAGGACACGCGTTTGAACTCCGTATGGCTGTGTCTCGCGTTCGCGCGTTGATCTCCAAGTGTAATATTGCGTCTGGCGTGGATGTGTTTTCCGAGTTGTCGCAATTCATCGGCGACGCGTCGCGGAGCATCGTCATCGGGCGAGAGTCAGTCTCCATGGCGTGCTCATCGGTGTCATTCATGCTCATCTGGCGTGCGCTTGAGTTGATGGACGACGAGTCGACGACGATTGAACAAGTCAACGCACACATTACAGAGCGCGATACCTTTGTGGCGAACATTTTGCACATTTTGCGACGCACGCAAGATTTGTTTGACGATAGCGACGCCGAAAGCGTGAATAAGGTGGAGCGCGCCATCATCTCGACGATTTGCGACATGGTGTTGTACTACTACAACTCTTCCACGCTTCCGAGTTCGCATCCGGCACACTCAATGCGTTTACAGTTGTCCCTCGGAGACAGTCAAGACGTTTGGGCGCACTGCACGGCGTTGATCACGCCCGCCGACACCACGCAAGACGCCGACTTGAACGCCGCGCGTTTAGCCTATCGCATGGCCATGCATGATGAAAAGATTGCCGAAAACGGTTCGCTTGGTGCTGATTTCCTGTCAAACTTTAAGATTGGTGGGCCGTGGACCGATGCAGCGATTCGTACGTATTGCAACGATTTACGCCGCACTGGTCCGCAAGTGCTCGTCCGCGCCGTGTTGACGGCGTTGCGCAACGCGTATGACGAAGTATTATCCACCGACCTCGGAAATCGTCAGCTTCTCCTCGAAGCATACAGCGATCTCGCAACGCGTTTGAGTGACATGTTCGCCCTGTCATCTCGTCGCGATCGCATCGTCATGCGCATTTTGTTTGAAGAAGCCGTCAACTTTACGCTCAATCCAGAACCCGTGTACGAACGATTTCCCTTTTTGGCGTATGGGTTGAGTCCATTCTTAACCAAACTGTCCGCGGTTGACGCCAAGTGTTTGACGTTCCGCGTTGACGATGCCGTTGGGAAGGTTGACGACGAAGACGTTCGAAGCACACCGTTGATTGATTTCGCAGACAAGTTGAGCGCGCGATCCAAGGGGGCAACGGCGCAAGGGCCGATGAAGGCGCGTCGCCAACGCGTGGAGAAGAGCGCGGATGACGTAGTGGAGCGTGATGATGACATTGAACAAGCGGATGATGATGATAACAACGACGGTTCTACTGACACGAATGGCAAGGAACACCGTTCGCAAACGTTGAACGACGGTCCGGTGGAGAAGCCGTCGAAGCGTTCGCGTCGCAAGTAATCGTAGACGAATCAAATCGCGCATGTATGATATGACTTTTTAGACGAAGAAACGCACGATATGCACTTATAGGCTTAATACAAAATGGATGATACATTAACAACAAGAATTACGACATTTTCATGCAGCTAACGGTGGCGGTGCGAGCTCGTGCGCTAAACGTCTGCGAGTCGCCACGTCGCCCCCCGCCGGCTCGTCACCAGTGGCGGGCGTATCCGAACCCGTCGGCGCGTTGATAGCCTTTTCAATCGTCCCAGGCGGCGCACGCTGACGCTGCAAGTCTAACTCTCCCATCAATCGACCAAGCTTGGATAAACTTTCGTGCAAGCGCGTTTGTAATTCAGGCATGAGCGCCAAATTCGCGTCGAGTTCGCGTCGCAACGCCTCCATGGCTTCGCCGTCGACGCGCGCCTCCGCGGCGCTTGCGTCACCTGCAGACCCATTCGCACACGACGCCGGCCTAAGCTCCGTCAAACGTTCACTATAGTTCTTCGCCACTTGTCCAGGCACCGTCGCGCGCTGTTCCGCAACCTTAGCGCTCAATTCCGCAACCTCCGCCTCGAGCGCGTCCAACTCGGGATCGGCGATGTCCCCCTCGCTCACCACCCCAACGCTCGCGTCCACCCCAGCGGCGCCACAAATCACATTCGCCCGCACGCTCCCCAACACACGCTCCGTCATACCATACAAATGCCTCTTCAACGCCCTCGCCTTCTCCGCGTTCCACGACGGATCCCGCTTCGCGCCATCGATCGTCTCGAGCACCGCTTCGCACAGCTTTTCCTCAATCTTCGCCAGCTCCTCGTTCGAACTCACGCGTACTTTCACCATGATTCTCCGAACCACGCGCGCGTACGCGTAGACGTCACCTGCGTTCGCGTTCTCGCGTGCGCACGCGCGAGGTCGACGCGTCGTCGGTCGCGTAATGCCGCGCCGTGCGTTTGGTTCCCCTGACAGCTGCGCGTTTCAAAAAAAAAGGGGGGACCCGCACACGCGGGTGTGTTTTTTTGTGAGTTGCCGAATGTCCGAACGGTCGGTCGGACAGCCGTATCCCGCGTGACGTCATCGGCGTCGATAAAGCGCTCGCGACGTCACTCGTAGCGCGCGACGCGTTCGAACGACATGCACGGGACGACGACGATGATGAAGACGACGACGACGACGACGACGACGGTGGCGCTGCGCGCCCCGGCGACGCGCCGGGCACACGTGCGCGCGGCGGCGGGGAAGACGACGACCACGGTGGCATCGTCCATCAAGGATGTCGCGGTGGAGGCGTTCGATGAGCACAAGGCGACGGTGAGCGCGTTGGCGCTCGTCGCGGCGAGTGTGGCGATGCCGGAGATGGCGCACGCGAGTGGTGGGGAGTTTGGGTTGTTTGAAGGACGCACGGCGGCGTTGTTGCACCCGGCGGGTATGGGCGCGTTGTACGCGACGACGTTGTACGCGGGATACCTCGGGTTGCAGTGGCGACGCGTGCGCACGGTTGGTGACGAGATCGCTGAATTGAAGGCGACGTTGCCGGCGGATGAGGTTGCGGCGGCGGCGAGCGAGGCGGGGAAGAAGATTGCCGAGCTCACCGCGACGCGTAAGGAGCTCATCGCGGGCAAGTTCAAGGACAAGCACGCGAATATGGGTTCTTTGCTTCTCGCCATGGGCGTGGCGTTGAGCGTTGAAGGCGGTATGAACACGTACTTGCGCGTCGGCAAGTTGTTCCCGGGCCCGCACCTCTACGCGGGTTTGACGATTACCGTGCTTTGGGCTATGGCGGCGGCGTTGGTGCCGATGATGGAGAAGGGTAACGACAAGGCGCGCAGCGTTCACATCGCGTTGAACTGCTTAAACCTCGCGTTGTTCACCTGGCAAATTCCCACTGGTTTGGAGATCGTCGGCAAGGTGTTCCAATTCACCAGCTGGCCGTAAATAAACTAACACGCCATCGCACCAGACGCGTGTAGCTAGACATGTTCGATCAAATTTTCTCTATTTAAACAAGCTATTCAACTTCTAAGGTGCCCACGTCGCTTAACGGATTCGTGATTCAAACCCCCATTATCGCCACTCTCATCTGCAATCGTAAACGCCGGCGCCGCGCGGTTGGGACTTCGCGGTGGGCTCGTCAACGGAATCTCTCTAAATTCTTCAGTCATGCGCTGAAACGTCATGTGCGAGCGATTGAGCTTGATCCAATCGAAGAATGACGTCGAACGCGTGATTAACACGCTATAGTACCGCAGCGCGCATAGCGACAGTACAAGTAACGCTGTGATGGCGCCTACGCTAATCCCTACATGCACCGACTTGTTGGCGCCTCCGCCTCCGCCTTGAGATTTGGACGTCGACGCGAGCTTTATGTCGCTGCAAAGCATCTTATCCGTCCCGCCATCTTTTGTGAACAATACTAAACTCTTACCAATAATTGAATGCACACCACTAAGAGGCAGGTTCCCATCGGTAAACATGGCGAGCATGGGCGCCGACATCGCGCCTTGCCGCTTTGAGAGCTCACCGAGCGGACAATCGCTCGCGAGCTTATTCGATCCATGCGCGCACGATGCCTTGCTCTGCGGATTATACGCCTCTCCAACGCGCGAGCACGATCCTAAAGTGCCCGCAGGCATGCTATAAATACCCCATTCGTGACCGGTGCTGCTCTCACCTTGCGCGCGGTTGACGAGTTGCACGCGAACCGTTGTCTCCGCCTCGGCGTCGCCCGCGGCTTGCGTAAACGTCACCACTCCCGACACCTTACTCAACGCTGTCCCCACCGTCGCCCGCGCAACGATAACATTTTGCTCACCATCGCGCACGAGCGTGGCACACACGAGCGGAGTTCGGCCATTCACGAAACGCGCGTCCCGCCACGAGTCGCCTCGCCAAACCGCCAACGTCCGCCCGACCACGCTCTGTTCTCCATGCAACGGTAAATCCACATCCACGAAAGCATACGTCTTCATCGCGTTCCCCGCAATCATGTGCACCCCCGCACGGGCACTGACGTCCCCTATCGCGCACCCGTGGTCGCGCGAACCGCACGCGTCTCCGCGCGTCGCGGCGCGCGGATTATACACGGCGCCGATGACATCCCCCGCGCACGCACCACCACCATCCTCGCTCGCGAGCGCGTGCACGCTCACATACACCGGCGTATCGCTATCTCCGCTCGCGAGCGCGCCCGCGAGAACGTCCACGCGCACCATCGTCGCGCTTCCTCGATGCGATTGAATGAGCGTCGCAGCCACGCGCGAACCATCTTTCGCGTCACCCTTCGCGCGAACCACCGCCCCGCGCGCGCATGTGACGGCGCCACACGTCAGAAGCGTTACGATGAGCGCGACGACGCGCATCGACACGCGCGCCCGCGCGCGACGCCCGCGCATGCCGACGAATGGCGTGCGATTCTCGCGCCACATCCTCACACGCGCACGCGACAATGTCGACGATGTCGACGACGACGCGCCGCGCGATGTGCCTCGCGATGCACCGCGTGCGTGCATCTTCCCTCGCATCGACGTCTTCGCGCATCGCATCTCCCGACACGCGCGCGTGCGCGGCGTACGACGCGGTCGCGCAGGCGCGTGCGATGGCGATGACGTCGTCCAGCGCGCGCGCGTTTTCGACGAACGCCAAGCCGGCGTCGCTGGAGATTGTCGCGTCTGCGCCGAGCGCATCGATCGATGCGGTGCCGGAGAGGAGTTCGAGCGGTTGGCGGCGCGCGGCGCTGGCGTTGGGTGGGTACTTTTCGAGCGAGAGTCGACACGTGCGCGGAGGCGCGAAGTTGTACGCCGAGGTTACGCGAGCGTCGGATGCGTTCGACGCGCTCTATGACGGCGCGGACGCGCTCGAGCGCACGTTTGCGACGCGGCATGCGGTGGTATGTTTGCATATGTGGATGTGTCTTGGGAGATTGCGTAAGGATGGGGAAAATGGGAAAGATTTTTCGCAGATATTTTACGACGCGTTTCAAGACGACGTGGAGCGGCGGGTACACGCGGAGGGCGTTCGCGTTCGCGTTCGGAAGTGGTTACAGGATTTAGAACGGACGTTTTACGGCAATGCGGTTTCGTATGATAAGGCGTTAGAACTTGGAGGTCTGGAGCTCGTCAAGGCGCTGCATAGAAATGTGTTTGATGGGCAAGGGGAGGAAAAGCGAGCCAAGGCGTTGGAGCGGTACGTTAGACATCAGCTCGCGTCGTTGGCGCTCACGCCGAGCGAAGCGGTGATGGAAGGACGTATAACGTTTGCCCCTTACGAAGGTCGATAGCGTGAAATATTTAGTGTTGTATTGTTTCATTTGCATTTAATTTCGAACGTGTCCGTGGTCTCGCGTGGTCTCGCGTTGTTGCTGTCTCGTCTTATCGTATGCGTGCGTCTCGCGTTGTCTCGTCTAGTACGGTCGTCCAAATCGAGGACGGTCACCGCTTGGGGGCGCATCGCCGCCACCAAAACGTCCACGGTCGGGACCACCGCGACCGCGTCCACCGCGTCCACCACCACCGCGACCGCGACCGCGGCCAGGACCGCCTCGCCCACCGCCTCGGCCGCCGCCTCGCCCACCGCCTCGCCCACCGCCTCGCCCACCCATTGGACGGTCACTCACCTTGCCCACGTACACGGGCTCTTGCGGTGGCGGAGGTGGTGCGTCTGGGTCTTCGCCACGTGCGATGGCTTCCTCACGCATCTTTGCCTTGCGCTCAACTTGCTCGGCGCGCTTGTTCGCCAAGTAGTCGTTCTTCATCATGAGCTTCAACGTCGCACCGTCAAACACCAAATCCGTACGCTCGGAAATCGCTTTGGCTTCTTCGACGGTACCAAACTCGACAAAAATACTTCCACGGAAATCCTTGCTCGCCATGTGACGACGCAAACGAATGGATTTCACCGCCCCCACGGTTTCAAAGAACTCCGTCAACGCCTCGATAGTAGACTCCATGGCGAACGGCGAAGCGAACACGCTTCGAGTATCCAATTCCGCGAGCGTCGCATCACGGTACGCCTTTAACTGATCCGCATTGGTCATATCCGGCTCTGCCTCCCCACTAAACGTCACCGCCTTTCTCTTCACACGACGTTCGTGGACTATTTCCAACGTTTCGCTCGCCTCGCTAATCGCCTTTGCAATTTGTTCCACATTTCTCACGCTCGACGCCTCGCCATACGCCTTCAAATGCTCACGCATGCGCGAAAACCCAGCAATAATCCCAAGATCCACCGCCCCATCGAACCCATCCGCCTTCGCCCGAGTCACCTGCTCCAACAAAAACGCATCTCTCGGCAAGTTGGAGTCGCACAGGTAAAACTCAATCTGCTTCACCACCTTGGCCTTCGTGTCGTCGGTGAAGTCCGGATACGCCCCAGCGTTCGGATCGCGACGAGACGTATCCGCGCGCCACTGCGCGCTGCCAAACATGATCGCCGTGTGCGCGTGCGTGCGTCGCGATGTGTCGCAAACCACGACGTGTGCCCAGAGCCGCCATTTAGGCGCGTTGACCGAACCCCCCCGATTTGGGGGGGGGACAACGACCAATCGCGACCAGGGACTATCGATCGCGCACATTATATCGATATCTCGCATCGATGAAACGCGCGATTGATCGATAACGCACGTCGATCGATGACGCGCGCGGTGTGGGTCGAGGTCGCGCGCGGGTCGAGGTCGCGATCGCGAGGATGCATTCGGATCGCACGTTGTGGTGACTTTGCGGCGTGCGCGCGACGATGGCGGGCACGCGACGCACGCGCGGGGGCGATGCGCAGGATGGTGCGAACGGTGACGGCGACGCGGCGGCGGCGGCGGTGCGTGCGAGCGCCAAGGCGCCGTCGTCTGCGAGCGGTAAGGGTGGGAAATCGTCCAAGGACAAGGCCAAGGAGCGGAAGAGCGCGTCCAAGGGTGGGAAGAGCGCGTCCAAGGGTGGGAAGAGCGCGTCCGTGACCGCGGCGCCGGTGACGGAAGAGAATAGATTGAAGCGCGAGACGGCGTTTCTGTGTCACATGCAGTTTAAGAATGATTTACCGGCGGTGCCATTGGATTGGAAGATGTTGCAGACGCGCGTCGATCGTCGGACGTTTACCGACTACTCGCACTTGTCTTTGTACGATGGGTTGCGTAAGCGCGGGGACTTTAGCGATGATTTGGGGATTCCGCTTGATCCGGCGTTGATGCGGGCGTATAGGGTTCCGGCACAGCGCGCGACGTTGGATCCGGAGGACCACGATATATTGTTGGACGCGAGCGAGCGCGAGAGCAAGCGCGCGGGCGGAACGGCGACGGACACACGGGCGGCGTCTCGACCGGATGCCAGCGATGCGTTGTGGTTGATGAACACGCAGTATATTTCGGGCGGGACCATCAAGGCTAGAACTGGCTTGAGCGAGAAGGAGATGAAGCGACGTAAGGTTGAAGCGAGCCGCGCGGGCGAGGCACCCGAACGCGAGCTCTCGCAAGTCGAGCAAATCGAACGTTCGTTCGAAATGGCTAAGAAGCCGTTAGTGCACCCGACGAAGAAGGGCCTCACCGTCGTTGAAGTATTGCCCGTGCTGCCTGACTTTGAGCGCATGCCGCTCGATTACGTACGCATGTTGTTTGACGAAAAGCAAGAGCTCGACGTACCGTCGCTCCAGGGCAAACCGCGCGACGTCGTGGACAAGGTTTTGGATTTGGGCCTAGTGAAACCGTTTAGTATCGTAAACGACGACAATCAGACCGAAAGGTTTTTGTCGTTAATGTTGCCGCACGATGTTGACGCGGCGACAAAGGAGGATTACCTCCCGTTGGATGGCGACGAGCAGCCGTACGACTACGTGCGCGAGTACGTGTACAAAATTCAGCAAGACGACCCAGCCATGGGTGGCGGGAACATGTGCTTCTTCTTCAAAAAGGATCGCGTGACATACGTCGACTTGCACACGAAACTGACGCTGAGTAAAAAGACGAAACACTCCAAGGGCAAGAACTCCATGGAGCACGTCCCGGTGTCCGTCAGCCTCAAGCGACGACGCTTAAACGACGAAGAACAAGCCGCGTTCGACGCTAAAAAGGCGAGCGTCATGGCCTAGCCAACACACAGCGATATGACAAAAAAGTGTAGTAATTAATTGACGAAAAATAGACATATACATATCGACACTCGAGTCTACTCCAACATCGCGCGTTCAATCTCCTCCTTGAGCGACCCATCCTTGTACGCCTCCATCGTGATATCGCACCCACCAAAAAACTCCCCACCAATGTACAACTGAGGATACGTCGGCCAAGAACTGTATATCTTCACCCCTTGACGCAAATCCTCGTTCGCTAAGATGTCCACATCCGCGAACGGCACTTGCATCGAGTTCAAAATCTGCACGCACGTGTTTGAAAACCCGCACCTCGGCGCATCCTTCGTCCCCTTCATGAACAGCACCACCTTGTTCGACGCGATGAACGCATCGATCGAGGACTTGAGCTCGGGCCCGAGCTCAGCGCGCACCGCGCTCGCGCACCGCACCGCACCGCGCCGCGTCCTCGCGGTGCGCACCGACGCCCCGCGCACCGACGCGCGGCTCGACAGCGACGGCGTCATCGCCAAAGATTGAGCCATCGCGCACGGGGGTGTTGACGAAAGAACGCGCGTAACGACTGTGTGTGTGTGTGTGTGTGTGTGCGTATATATATATATATATATACACACGTCTCAGTGCTCGCGACGCACACGCACGCGCGGTGTCGGCACACAATGCCGACGCGCGACGACCGATGCCGACGCACCGCCCCATGTAGCCGTATGGGTAAAC
>Ga0255756_1000211_pt1 | contig 70403 bp, 85 predicted proteins | sample 011ome_20_FD_179956 | JGI IMG/M metagenome (GOLD analysis project Ga0255756, IMG submission 179956) | Coastal salt marsh microbial communities from the Groves Creek Marsh, Skidaway Island, Georgia - 011509CT metaG (version 2) | ecosystem: Environmental > Aquatic > Marine > Intertidal zone > Salt... | reverse complement strand
TGCTTTATGTCTATATTTAATTCAATAGCACGACGCATCGAAATGTATACAGCAGGGTCAATCCCAGTAATGTTCGAATCCATTATAGCCTTCATCATCTAGTAAATATCTAGTTCCATTCCATTCGGTTTTTCTACGCCAGCCATTGAATATGCAAATATTATAGTCTGGTTCATAAAAATATTTTACTTCATCATGACCTGCTCTAAAATAATTATTTTCATGAACACCATAAAGCCTAGAATAAACTTCACCCTTTGGAAGATATAATAACTTATCAGATTGATTATGGTGTAGATATCCATCGATACCGTTATATTTAACCATATAATAATCTAGATCATGATCAAAGTGTTTCCATATTTCAGTACAATCACCTGACCATATCATGATAGAAGAATTTAAATTTGTATCTAATGGCTCTAGTTCATAAGGCTTCCAATACGCCTTAATCATGCACAACATATCTTCAACACAATAATCTTTAAGGTGCGTGATATTATTTTGTATCACTACATCTAGATCTAAGAATAAGGTTGGGATACTGGTTGGATATTCAAAAAGAGTAAGCTTCCACCACCAATTTTCTAAATCATAATCTGGCAAAGGCTGTATTATTACATTCCGATCAATACCATCTGCATTTTCAGTATAACAAATAAAATTAAAATCATCATCAAAATTTTTACATACCATCCGATATAATCGATTAACGTGCTCGTGATTAAATTTATCACCCCATTTTAGACATACAATATTCATTAATTACCAACATATCCATTTCAGTTCTTTTATAAGTTGCTATTGCTTCTTCTGGTGTTTCAACAATTGGTTCTTGTGAATTAAAACTTGTATTCAATACCATAGGAATTCCAGTAATCTTATAGAACTCATTAATTAAATCATAATACTTTTCATTCTGTTTTCTATTTACCGTCTGTATTCGAGCTGTATTATCGACATGCGTTACTCCAGGAATCTGATCAGATTTAACTGGCATGATACGAGACATATACGGACTTGGTTGATTGGTATCAAAATAATGATGATAGTGTTCTTCCAATACAGATGGTGCAAAGGGTCTAAAATCTTCTCGCATTTTGATTGTTTTATTAATCCTATCCTTTATATTTGGATTACGAGGATCTGCTAGAATACTACGATTACCAAGTGCTCGATTTCCTGATTCAGATTTACCTTGAAACCATCCTACTATTTTACCATCAGCAATTGCCTGAGCAACTTCTGTCAGATTAACTTTATGTTCACCTGTATATTCATATGCCTTACCACCATACATATCTGGAATATGAATATTACCATTTAAAGTATAATCAGCATGCATGTAGGTTCCAAGAGATTGTCCCTCATCGCCCGGCGCAGGTGGTATATGAACTCTTGTATAGTGTTTAGTAAATTCTTCATTCATATAACCATTGTATGCTACACCTCCAGCAATACAAAGATTATCACAAGATTTTAACGGTAAAACAAAATCATTAATCAATTCTTGGGTAGCACACTGTAAAGTATATGCGATATTTTCTTTATTAAGTATCGGGTGCCAATAAGAATCAAATATTATTTTTTTTAGGTTTTCATGGAATATAAAATTATTATCCAAATAATAATCTATATAACAATGAATCTCAGAATTATATTCACCATATCCGGCGAGTCCCATTAACTTACCAGCCCCTAGATGACCGAATCCCATTTGTTTAGAAAAATAGTTCCACAAAATACCGATGCTCATTTTATCAGATAAGTCGGTTATTGTTCCATTCTTGTCTATAAAAATACAATTAAACTTCCAGCCTCTGCCATCAATTGCTAATATATCCGATTCTTTAAATCCCGAATTTAAATATGCATATGCTGCATGGGATTGATGATGATCAATATAGTATAGATTATCTTTTTGAAGATAATCCCAAAGTTTTTTGGGCTTAAATTCTAAAAATTCTTGATCAATATTATGATGTGGTATCTGTTGTAGTCCACCAATTGTAGTAGTAAATGCTAGGAGTTGATGATCCTTCGGTTTAAAATATTCATTATAAAATGCTATTCCTGCACTATTATCATCTTGATTCATTTTTTCAGATTCAGAATCACTCGGATATGCATCAAAATGCCATGGAACATTATGTTTTCTACGAGTATATCTTTCACGCTGATTGTGGAAAATACCATCATATGTATTATGATCATGAGGACTTAATGCTACACTAAAGATTTTCATATATATGTTCCGCTATTACGGCATGGCCCTTTCCAGTAGGATGGGCATCTCTCCAAGAAATCCTTAAATCTGGATTTTTATAAATTCTTAAGAATTCGGCTACAGTATATCCCCCGAGACTGGGTACTATTGGATATCCAATAAAATTATTTTTCTTAACTTTAAGATTTTTTCGAATGAATTCGATAATAATTTCTTCTTGATCAATATTATCTTTAATATTTCTTGTACTAACCATTTCTGGGGGTAGATCAAACCATTTCTGGTTAGATTCATCTTTTAGTTCTTCTAAATTTTTTATTTTATCGTTTACCGATAGCGATGATCCTAGCGCCACCCAATTTTCGTTTTTATTGGCCTCGAAATAATGTTCAAATAAAGCTATCATTTGGCAATGTTTATATGGTAATTTATGGTATGAACAAAGCATTTCAAAACTCATATAATATCGTAATGATTCTCTTACCCATCCCATTATATTACCATATGGCTTTTCTCTTTTTCTTAACCAATCTAGACCACGAATATTGGGATGGTCTTCATAATCCAATCTTTGTGATTGCGACCAGGCGGCTATAACCATGCCAATATTATTCGTATCATGGGCTTTAATATAATCAAGTAGACTAGAATAAATGTATTTATTTCCTGCACCAGATATCGCCAGATTAACAACTTCCATTCCTAGTTTTTCTGCTAATATTTCAGGCCATTTTGGCCAGCTTGTATCTAGTGAAGGATAAGATATACTTTGATATTCTGCAGCAGTAAAACTACAACCGGAAACTAAAAGGATTTTTTTCATACTGATCGTACCTGTTGTTTATCAAATTCTAATACATTAATACTGCATTTATGTTTACATTCATTTACTGGATCATTTCTTATGCTATCTTCTAAATGACGCTGAAACCAGTCATTATTTATTATTTCAGTTAACGGCTTATATCTTATGTTATTATCTAATCTATTTTCATTATATTTTTTTATAACTTCAAAATTGTAGAATCTTTCTTTATAGTTTTCTCTGTGATCAGCTGCACCAAAATAACAACATGGCCAAATTTGCCCGTCAAAATTAACATTTAAATGAGTTGTTTTTGCCCATCGACATTCTATAGTTTTGGTCATAGATTCTACATTATGATAAAGAAAGGGTTTTTCGAAAGTTATATCTGCCCATTCTAAAGTTTCTGTTTCACCTTTTTCATTATTAAATACTAATGGCAAATAGTTTCCTTCTTTATCCCGTTTAAACCTATCGCTCTTTACAAATTCGTGATATTGACTTCCATACTGATTAACTAGATCTCGTATTTCTTGCATATAATCTTGATTGTGTTTAAATAGTATCGTTTGGGAATAGGTTTTAGAACCACCAGACTCACTGAAGGCTTTCATATTATTTAAGGCCTTTTGTAGACTGGTGTTTCTTCTATACTTATTGTGCATATTTTGGTTAATGCCATCTATATCAAAGGTTACATGTAAACTGCTTCTGCTAATTTTATGTTTGTATGGCAAGCCCCCGAGTTTAAACCAAAAGTTTTCATCCCTCATAGAACCATTAGTATAAACGTATATGTTGGAGTGAGGTTTTAGATTTTTTAAAAAATGATTTATAATTTCGAAAATATCCGGATTAACCATTGCATCACCCCAGGTAGGACAAAGGGTTATGCTTTTTACATTGGCATTTAGTAATTGTTCTCTACTGTAATGTTTTCGAATATCATCTATTGACCAGTTTACAAGAGGTATATTTTCTTTTTTCTTTAAATTATTTTCTTTGTCTGTTCTATCACACTGTGGGCACTTTGCATTACAATAGGTTGATACGTCTATAACTAATGTTAACCCTTTTTTTAAATCCCACATTTATTATAAAGCTCCCCAGACAGCTGGGCTTTCAGTTGTTAAAATTCTAGCAGTGTGCGCAGCACCACGGTTAAGTGTTTCTGTACAAGTTTTACAATACTCTTCAAATTCGAATAGCTCAAAGTTCATCATCTTGTCTATATTTTCTTTTGTAATATCAAATTGTCTAGAACCTTTAATTACCTTTTTACTACAGTGCCGGATTTTTTGTAATTCAAAATCAATTACTGGTACTGATGGAAATGCTGCACATACTCTTCTAACGATTTCTGGCTCTTGTTCTTCTTTCTCCCACCCGGGCGCGCGGGAATTAAAATGTTTAAATTCGGTATTCTTATGATCAATTATTGATAGATCATGATTCTCTCTATACTTAAAATAATTAGGAGTCATTATTACTACATTATAATTGTTCTTATCATTCTCTTCAAAAAAATCATAGTTACCTAACTTTTCAATTCTATCCTCATAAAAATCTAAAACAAGATGTTCCATATAGAGAATATCTGGATCCTCTAATATCCATGGGTATCTTTTACGGATAAATGAATTTGAAAGAACTGAACAAACAAGATTATCATAAGATTTAATCCTATGAATAACTTCATCTAAATTTTTTATAAGACCTGGTTCGCCGCCGAGTAGATTGATTCTTGTTTTATATGGGCTTAAGTATTCTAGGATTTTATTCGCGAAATCCATGTCAACTGTTAGGTTTCGCATTTCTAATGTCCAAGCTGTACAATAGTAACATGACTTATTGCACGACTTGGACAAATAGAAATCTATACCTAGATGAGAATCTTTTATATCATTTAAAGAAAACATAACAAATTATACTTTTTTTATTTAAGCAACGTCATCCACTATAACGTGCTTATTATGTGATTGGAATCTTTTTTCAGTTTTGTGATGCATAAGCCTAGATCTAGTTGGATCAGGATATCCAATCCCCATTAATAATAACGCGGGCTCGGTTTCTCCTAATAATCTACTAATTTCCTCCATATCACCACATTGGCAACAACCTGAAGAATATCCCAGCATATTTGCAGTAAGTGTTAAATAGCCTGCTCCAATTCCTAGAGCAACACTTTCATCACGCGAAACTGCACGGTGCTCTAAGCTTTCATCTAGGTGTCTGCCAGTTTCTCGTTCTTCCTTTGTTCTATATCCCTCAGAAGGATCTCTATCTCTAATAAATGCTACAAGAAGATTTCCAAGAACCTGTGGATTTGTACTCATATCTGAGTTATCATAAATCCTTTTTGTCCAAAGATCCCCTGGTACTCTAAGATAATCGTTTCGAATTGCTTCATCTACGGATTTAAATCCTAATTGTTCTAATGTAAACCAATCTTCTTTTTCTTTACTCCAATACCCAGCACCGCCTGTTGTCTTATAGATCTTTTCGATGATATCTCGATTGGTTATGAATTTACATTTATAGAAGACGCGATTTTGTTTTGAAGAACATTGTGTAACTGAAGTCTTTAGTGTACTAATATCTTCAGCTGGGATCTCTTTACTTAAATCCCAATTTCTTTGGCATCTCTGACTTTTTGCTATTGTTTTTTCTAGAAATCTGTTAAATGACATCGTTGACCTCCCGTCATTGAATGCTTGTTTTTATACAGATTAAAAAGTCTGTATATTCACATTATTTATATTAGTTGGGTCAATTGTTGTCTCAATTCTATTCGGTTTTCCGTTGCATATCCTATAGCATCTTTGTGGCGCTATACCCTTGGATAAATTATCATAGAATTCTAACCATTCATCTGTTAACAAGATTTCTTCTATTGAATCATAATCATCAATCTTACTAACTTTTAATAATTTAGCTACATGAGGATCTTCTCTAGTAGTCCCGTTGTCTAGTTGGCAGCAAGGTATTAACTCGGCTAAGTTTGTTATAGCAAGTTGCATTCGATTACGCGGATTGTCACTACAGCATTGTGGGTAAAGGGGTTTTTTCATCATTTATCAACTCTATATTTTTTATCTGGTTTAAAAGGATCGATTTGGTCATCTGACTTCCTCCACCGAGATGAATTTAACATATGAAAGGTGATATCATTTTCTATAGCTATTTTCTTAGCTTCTTCTATGTTATCTTGATTATATTTAAATACGATATATTGCCAGCGCGGCTTTGGAATAAGATACTTTTTAGATTCTAACATCATGTCGAATAGTTTTTGGCCATCTTGATTTATTCTATATAAACAGCTTTCCTCAGGAAGACCATCAATACCAAACCACCACTGTGCATTAGGATTTGCTTTATATGCTTCTATATACCATTTCTTAGGACGAGCTGAAGATGCAACATGAACATGAGCGCTTACTTTTTTATCCTTAGTTAATTTTAAAAATTCTATAAATTGGGGATGATGAATTGGATCTGATAACTGACCACAAAAATTGATTTTTTCAAAATGATTAACTACTTTCTTAAATTGATCTATCGTTAAATTGTTACCTCTGACTGGCAATCCATTATTTGTAAATTCTATCTGTCTTTGACATCTTGGGCATTCTAAACCACATTTATTCCCGATATCAATATTTACTTCGTTTCTAGAAAAGAAGTTTTCATATGCGGAGAATTTAGTCATAGTACAAACCTCCTTCGGTTATACCATTATCCCTATAATCATACCCGTTGTATGAATTTCTTCTTCTGTAACCCAAGGATGAATAGGTAATGATAAAATAGTATCACTTGCTATTCTAGAATTTATACCAGTCTGGCTTTGAAACAGACTGTTACTTGATATAGGTGCTTCATAATGTATTTTTGCACCAAGCTCATCTTTTACTTCATCTCTTATTTGTTTATTCTCAAACCTTACTACATATTTATGGTAGTTATGAATAAGACCATCATGAGACGTCTGGACAACTGTAGGCAAATCTTCTAAAAGTTCATTATATTTATTTGCTATTTCTATTCTTTTTAGTTGGTACTCTTCCATTCTATCAAATCGAAATTCTATAAAGGCAGCATTCATATAATATAATTTTGAATTATACCCAAGTATTTCGTAGTCGTTACCCTTACCATGTCGTCTGAGTTTACGAATAAGATCTGCATCTTCCCTTTTGTCGGTAAGTACAATACCTCCACCAGAAATACCAGCAATTACTTTGTTGTTATTGAAACTAAATGAACTGATATTACCAATACTTCCAGCCTTTCTATTATTAAGACTTGATCCTAATGATTGAGCAGCATCCTCAATAAATACAATGCCTCGATCTTTGCAGTACTCTTCAATCTCCTTTGTTTCAGTCATGTTGCCGAACAAATGAGTGTATATAAGAGCTTTTGTTCTGTCGGTAGTTTTTCTCTTAATTTCCTCGAATGTTATATGATAAGAATCGAGATCAATATCACAAAAGACTGGCGTAGCGCCTGCCATAAGAATACATGATGCAGATGAAATCCATGAAAAATCGCTAACTAATACCTCATCCCCAGATCCTACACCATAGCACTTAAGAGAATAATAGAGAGCATCAGTAGCGCTACTAACTGCAATACCATATTGTCTTCCGGTATAGTCTGCTATTTTCTTTTCTAGAAATTCCACATTTCTATCATTATCTTCCTGCATTACTTTATCGAAGAGCTTCATGTACTCTTCTTTGTTTTCCAGGTAATCTTTATCCCAACCTTCATAATTCATTTACAATATTCTCCACGTCTGGTTCTAATATCCGTCTTTTCCAATATACCTGAGCACCTCTATTTTCAGCTTCAAATATAATAGGCTTATGATAGTATATACATTCCTGTATTATTCTCGGTGCAGGATCAAGAATGGGCTTTGTGTACACGTACGTATCAAAGATCCCAAGCAAATTATCTATTGGTACAATTATATGGTTTAGTCTTGGGTCAATTACACCTATATCATAAACCATTATCCCATGCGATTTATATTTCTTTATAACTGATCTTGCTGCATTATAGTATTGTCTATTTGTACCATTAAAAAGATATTTAAATTGCATATCTTTTTCTAAAGGCTTGTAAATATTAAAATAGATTCTTTTTTCAAATGGTTTACCTGTTCCATCCGGATAAACGTCATAATCACAAAGATCAACTATTTCTTCTGGATAAAAATAGTGAATAGCATCTTGGTATTCTCTTAAATGGTTTTCAGAATATACAGCTAAAACTTTACCCTTAAAGGCCAAATGTAGGATAAGAAGCTGATCCATAGTATATGATTCTCTATTCAAATAAGCAAGAGTCATCATACTTCTTCCCATGATCAAGGTCATAGGACCTTCATCTATATCATTAAATACAAGATTTTGTATTGTAATGTATTTTTGTGATAAAGAATTGAAATAATCTTCTACTGAAAAATGCGGATGAGTCACTATTACCAATTGTGTAGGTATACCTATAGAATTTAGATATGAGCAGTACTCATAACTGTAATACAGTAATCCGTCACATGGTTTAGCAGTACATAGTATATTAATCATATAATTTCATCGCATTAATTATTTTAGGTCATTTTATATATGCATTGGCTTAAGCCATATAATTTTTATCATAAATAGATCAGTACTGTTCTTTTATAAATAAAGAAAATAAGGATCATCTACTAATGGCTCATTACGAAGAATTTGTAATTCATCAAGGTGCAGATATAGCAATTCAGATAGAGTTAGAAGACGAAAATGGTGGCGCTAAGAATTTATCCAATTACAGCGTCTTTTCTTCTATGAAAAAAAGCTATAATTCAAGTACATCATATGATTTTAATACGATCATCGTAGATCCGCCGGCGAGCGGAATCCTGACATTAAGTATGAATAATACTCAAACAGATGCTATTCCATCTGGTAGATACCTCTACGATACCTATATTACATTTACTGATAGTGATGGCGCTACTGTGTCTGAAAAAATCTTAGAGGGACGAATAGAAGTAATTGCTAATATCAGTAGTATTTCTGGTGGCGAATAATAGGTAGGTTCAATGGCAACAAATATTAAAAACTTTGATGTTGGTACCGGTACCTATATCAAAAAGGTTACAATAGGTACCCCGATCAGAGCGGTTACCTCCGGTACTTTCTCACTCTTTAATATCGATGGTGTTACGGCTACTAGAGCTGATGTAGGTCATCATGCTCTCCTCATATTCGATTCTTCTTCAGAAGCAGCTGATGGTGGTGGATTTATAACTTCAACGAGTTTAGATAAACTACAAATTGGTAATGTTTTATATGATAGCACCGGTGCTAGAAATCTTGATGATGGTATCTTTAAAGTACAAGGAAGATTACAAGTTTCAGACTATACAACTGTAGCTGCTGATTCTGATCTTACTTCAAAATATTTTGTAGACAACGAAATAGAAAAACTCAAATATCTTGTAATCACAACAGATGATAATTTTACAGATTCTATAGGAATATATGACCAAGAGACAGTTAGAATATTTGGTCTGAATACTGTTAAAACCTCAGCACAAAAAATTGGAAATCAGTATCAGCTTAAGGTTGGCCTTGATAGCACAGCAAATACAGCTTTAGTTCGTAGTTATTTTAGTGCTGGAGGTGATCTTGCATATAATGAAAGTAGTGGTGTATTCAGTATTAATGTTGAGGCTGTTTATGCCACTGTCGATTTTGATTCTGATTTAGATGCAGCACTTACAAATAGTGTTAATATAGAGTATGATAGTAGCAATAATTCATTCGATCTAAGTACAACTGGAGTTGATTCCGGGACATATGGTACCGCTAGTTTAGTACCACAATTTACTGTAGATCGTTATGGTAGAATTGATAGTGTTGGTGAAATCTCAGTTGCTGGGGTTGATAGCACATCATGGGATTCTTCAACGTCTCAATTCATAATTAATACCGCTGACGGGGGAATATACAGAACTACTATTAATGGCTTTGGTGATAACCAGACATTGACATTTGGTGATGATGGTGATCTTACGATCAAACACGATGCAAATAATTTTAGAACAGTAATTAATAATGCAGGATTTGGTGATTTAAGGATCCAGAGCAACAATGTAAGATTGATGGGTGCAGCGGGAACAGAAACCCTTCTTCATGGTACAACCGGTGGATCAGTTAGTGTTTATTGGGACAATAGTAAAAAATTAGAAACAACTACTTATGGCGCTACTGTAACTGGTACACTAAATGCTGATTCTTCTACAGTAACAAACCTGACCGCAGACTCTGGAACAATTACAACTTTAAATAGTACGGATTTAGTTAGTACTAATATTACAAGAACTAATACTACCGTAGCTGCAGGTACTTATGGATCTGCATCACTCGTACCGAGTCTTACTATTAATGCATCTGGATTTGTTGATAGTATTGGCACGGTGGCTGTAGCTGGAGTAACTTCAACTTCATATGATTCTGCAACCGGTGTATTTACAATTAATACAGCCGACGGTGGGGTATTTACAACAACTATCCATGACTCTGACGATAGAATTTCTGAGATAAGAAATGCTATTAGTGCTGCAGGAGATTTATCGTATAATTCATCTACAGGTGTATTTAGTTTTGATGTAGAGCAGGTTTATACAAAAGCAAACTTCGACTCAGACTTTAATACCGCAATCGATGAAGCTGCTCTAGGTGGAACAGGACTTACATACGATGACGGCACAAATACTCTGAATATTACTAATACTGGAGTAACTGCAGGGACTTATGGATCTGCATCTCTAGTACCGGTATTAACGATAAATGCTCAAGGACAAATAGATTCGGCAGGCACTTTATCAGTTGCTGGAGTTACAGGATTTGCTTGGGATTCCTCAACTTCTCAAGCAACTATTACAACTGCAGACGGCGGTTCATTCCCTGCAACTATTAATGGTTTCGGTGATAATCAAAGACTGTATTTTGGCGATGCTAAGGAAGCATCGATACGACATACCTCTGGTGGTACAACTGTTATTGAAGCAGGGGCTACTGAATTAGATCTTGATGGTGGTGGTCATTTATTAATAAAAAATAATGTTGGTGGCGCGAAAATTGCAGAATTTACTCCTTTTGCAGGTGTCGATCTATATCATGGAAGTGTGAAAAAATTCGCAACAACTGATTCTGGTGCTTATGTAACAGGTAACCTTACTAATGAAGGTAATATTCGTGTACAAGGAAACGTATTACCTACTGCAGATTCTACATATGATCTTGGGGATTCAAATTATAAATGGAAAGATTTACATCTTTCCGGTAGTACAATTTATCTAGGCGACGTCAAACTTCAAGATAGTGGTGGAAACTTTAGGGTTACAAGCCAGACTGCCTCTAGTTCTATAATGAAGGCAGACCAATTCCATGTTGATTCAGCAGTTAGAATAGCACAAGATGGCTACATAGAATTTACTCCTACAGATTACCTATCAGCACCATCAAGACAAGAGGGAAGATTATGGTATAATGAAGATGCCAAGACTTTATATCTTCAAGGTGCTGGATCAGATTTTGATATTCAGATTGGTGAAAGAGAATGGGTAAGAGCTAGAAATAATACTGGTTCAACTATTGAAAAAGGTAAACCAGTTTATATAACAGGGGTTCATATACCAGGTCATCCTGTTCACGGTCATCATCCTCATATCGCATTAGCGGACGCGTCTGATGTAGCTAAAAAGGATGTTCTTGGTATTGCTGGAGAGGATATAGCACCTAACAACCATGGTTACGTAGTTATTCGTGGTTATATAGATGGTATCGATACATCCAATTTAGTAGAAGGTGCAAGAGTACATCTAGGATTTTCAAGTCCTGGTAGTTTAACATCAGCAGCTCCTGAATATCCAAATTATCCTATGGACGTCGGAACATGTCTAACCGCCGACTCTGCTGGTGCTGGTGGCGCGCTTTATGTTACTATTTTTGACCATACCTTTGAAAGATTCCGTGTTACAGGCGGCGCAAGAGTTGATGGAAACGTTACTATTGCTGGAAACCTAAACGTTCTAGGAACACAAACCGTTTCTTCGACAGGTGCTTTGTCAGTAGACGACACATTTATCTATCTTGGCGGTGGAGATACAATAGGAACAGTTGGTACTAACTTTACCGGATCCGGTTTAAATGATGCAGAAATTAACGGACACTTCAATGGTGAAACTGCAACTAGCTACTATGTTCGTATTAAGGAAAGCGATGGATCTGGTAATGATGTTATTGAATTTGCTCTTGATTCTGATTTTGCATCGATTATAGACTTTGATTCAAATGGTTCCGGATTATCTAGTTGGAATTTATCGGGCGACGGTTTAACCGCTTCTTTGAGAGACAACCAGACTATTACCTTTACTGCTTCTTCAGGTCATACTGTTGGGGATCGTTGGTACGGTCAGGCTTCTCCTATAAATGTTCAGATTGGTATTGCTGGTAACTATAATAATCCTTCGGATTCATATGCACATTCAGGATTATTTAGAGACGTATCAGACCAAAGATGGAAATTCTTTACAGGGTATCAACCAGAACCAGAAGGAAATATTAATACTAGTGATCCTACATTTGCCTTTGCAGATCTTCAATTTAATACGGCATACGGTAACCTAACTGGTAATGTCGAAGGTGAGGTTTCCACATTATCAAATCATAATACCGGTGATTTATCAGAAGGATCAAATCTATATTATACGACTGCTAGACATGATTCAGATACAAATATATTAGTAACAAAATCTTTTGTCGATGCTCTAAATGTAGATGCTGATACTCTAGATGGGTTAAATAGTCTTCAATTCCTAAGGAGTGATTTAGCTGATACTGCTTCTGGTGATATAACTTTCACCGGTGTAATTGATGCACAAAATGTTGTTACAAATAGTACTTCTGATTTAGTATTAAAAACTTCTTCCGGTAATACATTCAATCTACGTAAAGATAATAACAGCGAACTTATCCAGGTCGATAATGATACTGGTGTAGTTGAATTATATCATAATGGTAATAAAAAATTAGAGACTGTAGCAACAGGTATTACGGTTACAGGAGAGGTAAATGCAGATTCTGCTACATTCACTGGTGATATCGATGTAGGTGGACAATTTACTACTGTAACAACAGATGGTCTTACAGAGGGATCAACAAACTTATACTATACAACTGCTCGCGTAGATTCAGACTTTGATGCATCATTTGCTTTAGCATCAACAGATAGCTTAGGTGAGGGATCTACAAATCTATACTTCACTGAAGCAAGAGCTAGAGCTAGTTTAAGTGCATTAGGTGATTTATCATACGATCAAGGTACTGGTACATTTAGTATTGATGTTGAAACAATATACACCAAGGCAAACTTTGATTCCGATTTAGGCTTGGCAAATACAGGTCAACTCCCAGAAGGTAGTAATTTATATTACACCACTGCTCGAGTCGATTCAGACTTTGATGCATCATTTGCTTTAGCATCAACAGATAGTTTGGGCGAAGGATCAACAAACTTATACTATACAACTGCTCGATTTGACAGTGACTTTACTGATAATAATACAGATCAGCTAAGTGAGGGATCTACAAATCTCTATTACACTACTGCTCGCGTAGATTCGGATTTTGATGCATCATTTGCTCTAGCGTCAACTGATAGCTTAGGCGAAGGCGCTACAAATCTTTACTATACAACCACTAGATTTGATAGTGATCTTGCAGCAACTGATTCGCTTTCCCTCAATTATCTAGATCTTTCAAAGGGAATCAATAGAACATATTCTGGTCGGGATAGTGACACTGTTGGTCCTGCTTCTGGCATTGATAGTTCTGGTGATTCTATTGTTAATCTTTATGTCCGGTCAGGTACTAAAACTACTAATCATAGACATTATGGAAACGGATCTCTAAACGGATATTTCATTGCTTGGGATAACGCAAGTAATCTAAATACATCATTAGAATTAGAATCACCTCATTTAGATCTTGTACCTGGTGTAACTTATAGATTCCACACAGATGATGCTTCTATGAGTACACATGATGTACGATTCTATTATGATGATGAAAGAAATAGTTTAGTAGCCGATAGTGCTGCAGATATAGTTTACTCAGGCACTGCTGGTGTATCTGGAGCTTATTCTCAAATTCGAGTAAAAGATTATGGTCCTAGATCTATTTCATATCAATGTCTAAATCATCCTTATATGGGTAACTCTGTGGTAACTAATGCAACTGGAGGATCTAGAATTTGGGGTACATCAACAGGTATTATTGTCGATGGAAATATCGAAGGAACCATCGATGGTGGAACATATTAAGTATAAATAAATGTATAGTCGGGTTTTTACCCTATAGACTACCTTTTTAGGAAAGAAAATGGCTACTAGTATTAGACTTAAAAAGTCCTCGGTTGCAGGTAGGGCTCCAACTTCATCAGATCTTGCTTATGGCGAACTTGCCCTTAACTATTCTGATGGTATTCTCTATTATAAAAATTCATCAAATTCTGTTTCTAGTATTTCCGGCGGAGGTGCTACTACAGATAGCGATGCGCCATCCGGGGGATCTGTTAGAGATGGTAATTTATGGTGGGATGCTACTAATGGTAGATTAAAGGTTTATGTAGATGACGGGGATCAGTCCAGTACTCCTATTACTGTATCAATGACGGTAGATGGTGGGGCAACTACTAATACCTATTATGAATTCTCAAATGCTTGGACAGATAGAACTGGAACAAAGTCTACAGGATTACAAGATCCGAATATTGTAATTCAACAAGGTGATACAATAACCATTACTAATAGTGTGAATGGTGTTCATCCACTATTTTTTGTGACTGCTCTAGGATTAGGTGACACATACGACTCTTCCTATAATGTAGAACTTCCAGCATCTAATTATGGCGGTGGTACCGGTACAGTTTCTTATCAGTTTAATAGTCCGGGAACATACTATTATATCTGTAGCGTACATTCAGATATGATAGGGACAATTACAGTTTTAGATTCCGGAACAGCTTCTAAACAATGGGTTGATGCTTTCCAAACTGGTAAAGGATATACCGGTTCAGCTGGAGCAGTTACTCAATCTGATTCTGCACCAGTTAGTCCAACAGGAGGTCAGATCTGGTATGATACGGCAACTGGTAAAGCATTTATCTGGTACATTATCTCTGGAAATGGTCAATGGGTATTATTCTCAGATCCAACAGTAACAGATGGTGATACTGGTTATACAGGTTCTAGAGGCTATTCAGGTTCTCGAGGTACTATCTCACCAAGAATTATTAATTTTTTGACACCTAGTTCTCTAGACGAAGTAACAGTTTTTTATACACCTTCTCAACTAACAGTCTCGGAGGTAAGAGGTATAATTAGAGGTAGTACAGATCTAACTTATACTTTAAATTATGGAAATAGAAATGCTGCTGGTACAGTTATAGCTACAGATACTGTTAGTAGTACTACTACCGGTGACATAGCGGTTATTTCAAATTCAGTAATACCAGCAAATAGTTGGGTTTGGTGTGAAGTTACCAGTGTAAATGGTAGTATTAATGAATTTTCACTTAATTTGACATTTAGCGAGTAAAAAAATGGCACTTCTTTTTCCTTCGTCACCAACACATTTAGATAATTATACAGATCCAAATCAAGCTATCTGGCAATATGATAGTGACGGTCCTTATTGGACTGTTATAACATCTACGACTAGAAAAAATTTTAGTGGCATTAAAAGAAGTAGCTCTGGTACTTTTGATTTAACTACTTCATATACCGCAGTCGACTTCGATACTGCAGATTTTTCAGTTGATTCCTATTATGTTTCAGACAGTAGGTTTCAAGCTCCTACTACTGGATTTTATAGGCTTTCTATTATTTTAAATTCTAATAGTAATGGTGAAGGCTCATCATATACAATACAAATTAGGAAGAACGGAATCGCTATTGATACCTCGACATTAGGCCCAAATCAATTTGCATCATATGACGAAACTTTAGATTTAGTTGCAGGAGACTACGTAGAGGTATGGGCAAAAGAAACTACTGGGACTGGTGGATTTACAACAAATAGTTTATTAACTTTTTATAGAATAGGATATTCTCCTGGCACTGGTATTAGCAATCATAGTGCATTTAGTGGGGTTCGGGCAACTCTAACATTAGCTGCTAGCACCACCTCAACACCAACCGCTACTAGTTGGGCAACGACAGATTTTAATGCAAATGCAAATGTTCTCGGTGATTTATATTGGTTTAATTCAGTACCTACTAGAATAACAGTTAGATCGGATGGTTATTATAAAGTTAGGTGTTTTGTGAAAGCAGGTACTTCAGGATCTAGTAACTCTTATACAGCAACGATTAGAAAAAATGGATCAACGTCTCTTACTACTGTTAATTTAAGTCCAAATGATTTTGTAGATTTAGACGAGATATATAGCTTAGTAGAAGATGATTATTTAGAACTTATGATAAGTAATTCCGATAACACAGGAAATATTTTACCAACAACTTATTTAGAACTCGTCAGAGAGGGAGTGTAATAAATGGCATTCATTAAATCAACCAGCACTCTTTCTGCCGATGCTGTTACTGTTCCTGGAATATCTGGTGGAGATAATGGTAAGGTGGTTAGAATATCTGGAGCAAATACCGCAGTAAATGCAGCTAATACCGATACGGCTACTCAGTTAATGTCTATATTAGTAAAGATAGGAGATGAATATTATGCTTCTGGAGTAATATCCGGATTTAGCGCGTTAACACCAGGAACTCCATATTTCTTAGATGCTACTGGAGGTTTAACAACTTCACCACCAACCCCAACTACTAGTACACGGGCACTTCTTATCGGATTTGCTATTAATACTACAGATATTGTATTCAGACCAGGTACACCAATTTCAGGAACCTAATAAATGGCAATTGCTAATTTAACAAGAGAGATATCGCTAGCGCTAGACTCAGATTTTCTAGGTTTACCGGTACAACATCATATTTCAAATGATGGCTATTGGTATACATACCACCCATCTGATTTTGATTCTAATAATGTTTTAGCTGGAAATTCTATAATTGCTTATGAATGGGATAGCGTTCTTTCTGTTGTAAGTGCTGATCGGTTATCTGGTGGTCACTCAATAAACCAAATAGAAACTGATGGAACTTTTGGGTTTATTGACGATTCCCATGGTGTTCCTGATGTTGCAGGACTTATTGATTACAGATATCATGGTGGATCCATTGTGCACATTGGTCCTGGAGTAAATGATATTACCGGTCAGACTGAAACCGATGCATTTATGATGGCTCATTTAGGAACCTTTGGAGATGACAACACATCAGCGTTCTTACCTGGCGGTGGTTCTCTTGAAGACGATGCATTCTATTGGGATAGAATCTATTTAGCAAGTGGTGCGTCCGATTGGGCTTTTTATCAATATCATAAACATCTTCCTTCAAACTATCTAAAATTTGATGATGGTCGTGTAGTTTATGAAGCCGACGGATATATCAATCCGTCGGATAAAGAATATGGATATATGATTAGTATACAAGCAAATAGTGGCGGCAAAGCATATGCTGTTCCACTTGCTCGTATTCATACACCCTCTGTTGGTGGTGCCCATAATTCCCATAATGATGTTACCCTACCAAATACGGCTGGTATTAATTATGTCGCCGGTGGAATCCTTAAAGGTAGCTCAAACCGATTCCATGCGTTCTATCTAGATTCTGCGGCAGGAAATACCTGGAACGTTTATTCTCGTACATATACTACTTCATCCGGAGCATTTACTCCTGAAGTAAGTTATGGCGCATATGATATTGCCAATCCAAATTTTGACCCATATCCTACAGGAGATCAAGATGGCGAAGGAACACAAAGTGGTGTAACTTTAAAAGCATCTAGTGGTCACGTCTTTGGATCTAAAATATATATTCCTGTTACTATGAAAGCTATAGTAAGATCATACGCCATGGCAGTGGAGGCGGTTAATGCTAATAGATATCAAATCTCAGGATCTGATAGGGAAGGTAGTCAGCCATTAGTACAACAACCGACAATGAAAATTAAAGTTGGTGATACCCTTACAATTGAAAATCCTCAATATAGTGCACATCCCATGTATATTCGGACTAGTACTAGTCTTAGTCCATCTTTTTCAAATCATAACGTGGCTGGCGCTAGCGGAGGAGGATTGGGTAGTTCTACCCTAACATTTACCCCTACATCAGCAGGAACTGTATATTACGTTTGTTCATTACATAGCGGGATGTATGGAGAAATTATAGTATCTGAAATAGAAGGTAAGTATGATCAGCAAATTTGGCGAATGACTGATGCAAATACAATTTCTCCTGGTACCCTAGAAAGAATTGATTTACCTTATAAATTTCATGGAACTGATGTAAAATCTGATGTATTAATTACTAGTGTTGGTTCAAAAATGTATGTTGCCGCGGCTGGTACATACCCATATGGTGATGGTGGTGTAGTTCTTTATAGTACTGTCAATGGGGATTCTACGGGCTCATATACAGAAGAAGGACATATAGTTACAAATATTTCCCCAGAAAGCAAACGAAACCAATTAAGATTACATGGTTTTAAATATAATGCATCTAATACTAAATTTTATTGTCTAATCAGCGGGAATACTGACTCTTCCCTTGGCGGATCAACATTTACCGGTAAAGGTTTATATAGTTTTGATTTAGCTGGCGGTTCATATGATGGATATGAGCATTTGGATTGGAATACTACTTCTGGGCATTTACAAACTAGAGGGGTTTTAACTTCAGGACATCTTTCATATGATCATGCTACTAGTGTTATTTCATATGTAAATTCTCCAGAACCTGAGGGTATTCCAAATGGTACTTCTATTCTTCAATGGGATGTTGCTTCCCCTAGTTTCTTTAATAGAAAAGAAATTAATACTAATTCAGAAGAATATTATTTCCAGGGAATATATCTTAGTGATGGAAGAAAAGCCCTAGTTGGACGGGTAGAAGGACATGAAGATAATACAGGTGGGGCGAATACCGGAGATATTCTTTTAACAATTGTTGATAACCAAAATAATGCTGTAAGTTATACTTTTAATGCAACCGGTGACGATTTTGTTACAGGAATTATTGAAGATGTTGAAAATGACAGATTGGTTCTATCTGGTTATGCAAAGGGTGAATTAGTATCAAAGGGACAACAATGGGTACACGGATGGGCTAGAAACGTACATCAAAGTAATGATTCTGCAGCATTAAGATTTACAGATATTGTTAGAGATTCTGATGGAGGATATCTAGTATCAGCAATTGATGATCTAAATAAAGATCCTAACATTTATAAATTTGATCAAAATTATTCCTGTATAGAATCTAAATATTTTTCTATAGGAGCTGAATCTAGTGGTTTCGAAAATATTACAGTCCTAGATGATAATAGTTATATCGCTTCTGGCTATACGTATAATGGTACTACCGAAAAACATGGTTATATAACTAGATTCGATTCTTCTAGAACTACTATAGATTGGGCAAAAAGATTCTTTTCTGTTGGAGGTAACTATCATAATATTGTAGATCATACGATTGTAAAAAATGCTGGTATAGAATATATTGTCGGTTTTGCTACAGATCTAAATGCTGATTCTGATGTTTATACAAAGGGTATACTATTTACTGCAGATATTAATGGTAACGTATTAACTGCAAAAACTACTAGTTCGATTTCCACTACTAAAGATACTTTTGAGCGTACAAGCAGCGGCTTTCAACTAGATCAAAATGATGTATATATTAATAAAATTATACCAGGGAAACCAAACTCTGGTGAATTTCTTTTTGCAGGAACCCACGGCAAAAGTACTGCTATAACTCCGAGTAAAAAGCAACTATTCGGTTTCGGTAGAGTCCAAGATGCTGACTTAGTTAAGATGGTTATGGCAACATCTGATGATCACATCGCTGATTGGAATACTGCTGATAGTGATCAAATAAGTTGGGCAGAATGGAAAAATCTTGCTTTATTAAAATATGATAGTTCAGCAGAAAGTGTAAATGGTGCATATACGTATCAGGTAGTATTAGTTGGATCTACAAGTAATTCTACTGATGATGGAAGAATACCACTTGTCGCTAAAGTCAAATTTAAAGATAGTGGGGGTGATTTCTTTGCAGAGGTTCCATGGGTTAATACAATTAGCACTACTTATGGATCTACTGAATATCTTTCATCAGTATTAGTAGAAGATTCAGATCAAAGAGATTGGTGGTGGAATGAAACAGCATTCTTCCATAATGGTAATAAAAGAATTATCATAGCAGGAAGTGGTACTGATCTAGATAGTGATGCTATTCACCCTGACTATACTAATGATATCTTAATGCGGCGTGATACATTTATGGTTATGCTAAATGATTCCGATGGTACTTTAGAATGGAGAAATTCATTCGGTCATATGGGTCAAGATGATATTAATAAGTCTATGGTTTGGGATGCACATGATAGAAATGCTGTTGTAGTAGGATCTTCAACTTCTCACTCAGTAGGTCAGGATGGTGTCTTATTTAGATTCTGGAAAGATGGATGGGGACAAGGAGTATATCATACTGCAGCTTCTACTTCTAATGCCTATTATTACGATTCGGCTCATTTACAATCTATAACTTGTCCAGTGGCACAAGACCCATTTGCAGGAATACTCGATTATACTTCTGCTAATGCTAGTCATGAAGTTAATCTTTATCAGAACGGGGGTACAGCTGCTAGAGACGGTCTAACATTTGCAGGGGGATCTTTCAGTTCTGCTGATATAGGTACTTCCATTATCGATAGAACAACTGTAGCAACAGATTATAATGGATCATATGGAGAAAATGGTCTCTTTACAGCATTCTTAGCGATCGTAGATAAAGCTAAATTGCAAGAATTTAAAAACACTGAGACTTTTCAAAATAATATTGCAGCAGGTAAAACTATACACAGTGCAGATGATGTATTCGAAATACATCAAATTTCAACTGTAGGAGATGCAACTGCTGATGATGGTAATATATTTGGATATGATGTTATTAAATCAGCTGATGGAGAGTATTACTATATAGCAGGTCAGACTTCTGGTAATCTAGCAAAACAAAATACTGGTCAATCAGGTGTTTATGATTATACTGTCTTCCAGTGGGATATCGCTAGTAAACAATTTAGAATATGGCAAAATGGTACAGCACAGGATGAAGAAATTTATGCACTAACTGAACTTCTACCACCATCTTATCATGTTACAAGCAACGAAGCAACCGATAATGGATTATCAGTAGGTACTGTTAGCTGGATCCCTGGATCAGTTCAAACTGCATATTATCAGTGTGGGCAGCACGCGGGGATGAACGGCCAGATTACTATCGATGCAGCAAGTGGTGGTGCACAGACATTTAATATCGAAATTTCATATGCAAATGCTCCTGGTGCATTCAGATTTATCGGAAATGATAGAAATGGTTCAATTAACTCAGCTACAGATAATCCTACACTTACATTTAGGGTTGGTGATACTATTAATTTTAGGGTTAACTCTGTAAACCATCCATTCCATATCCAAACACAAGCTGGATTATCCGGAGTACGAAATGGTCATATAGCATTTACTGGCAGATCGACCGGTAGTCTTGGGGGTCATACAAATCTGGGTGGATATGATATATTCTTAGGTATTCTAGATCCTCTTAATTGGAACGCATCTTATTATCAAAATGGGTCAGGCTTTAATGATAAAGGTATGAATTTACATGATATATCTGCACATAAAGATGATACCTTATCAATTGTATATACTACCTTTGGTTCGGTAAATGGTGGTAATACATTTGGATCTGAAGATATCGGTGTTATAAACTTCCACTATAATCTAGATAGTTGGGACGTCGGGCAATCAACAGGATCAGAAACTTCTGAAGAAATTGAACAGAATGGTAAACCAAGTACCCTATTACAAGATGGAAGGATAGCGGTGGTTTGTAATACATCTGGTGCATTTGCAGATAATTCAAATACATTTGGTTTATTAGATATGGGATTAGGTATATTTGATTTAGATAGTGACGGAAATGGCAATTATAAAGGTTGGAAAAAATACCAGGTTGGATCCGGATCATCTGACTTTTCATATAGTGTAGATAATAATGGTTCTACTTTACTTTTAACCGGTTACTCTGAAGCTACGTGGGATAGAGCTGTACATGGGGTGTTTGTTGAATTTGATCCTGAAAGAAACATATTAGCAAAAAGGGCAGGATAGATGGCTATTTTAAATTTTCCAGTTAATCCTATACATGAACAATCATATAGTGCCAATGGGGTTGATTATACTTGGGATAGCGACACTAGTTCTTGGTTATCTGGAGGTGTGGCAGGGTATACAGGATCACAAGGTTATACTGGGTCAAAGGGATCTGGGTACACTGGCTCTAGAGGGGATCTGGGATTTACTGGATCGGCAGGCGATCTTGGTTATACCGGCAGTGAGGGAACAGGGTATACTGGTTCTTCTGCAGCACAGGGATTAAAATATAGATTTGATACCACTACCGGCAGTCTTACCTCTACTGCTTCTGGTCATATCCGATTCGATGCTTCTCCTGGATCTGCAACAAAATTAGCTTTTCACAAAACAGGATACGATGGAAATCCTCATAATGGATTTTTGCAGACCTGGGACGATTTTGGCAATTCTTTAATTGGATATGGATATATTCATATTAGATCAGCAGATACTTCAAGTTCTGATTTCCTTCTTTTTGCTATGGATAGCGATGCAACTACTACGACAGACCATGTTACAGTAGGCGTAAATCCATTAGCAGGTTCAGCATCTTTTAGTAATGATGAAGATATAATTATTCAATTTAACCATTTAGCAGAAGGTATTCAAGGACCAATTGGTTTTACCGGATCGCAAGGTGATATTGGTTTTACCGGATCTAGAGGCGATACTGGCTTTACTGGATCGCAAGGTGATATTGGTTATACAGGATCGCAGGGCAATAATGGGGCAGATGGTTCATCAGTTACTGTTTTAGGGTCGGTTGCAACAGTTGGAAATCTCCCGTCAGTAGGCAATACTGTGGCTGATGCATATGTCGTACAGGCAGACGGCCATCTTTATGTTTGGGATGGATCAGCATGGCAAGATGCTGGAGAATTTAGAGGATATACTGGATCCCGTGGTAATATTGGCTTTACCGGATCTAGAGGTGATACTGGCTTTACGGGATCGCAAGGTGATATTGGTTATACAGGATCTAGAGGTGATACTGGCTTTACCGGATCAAGAAGTACAGCTATAGGATATACCGGATCGAAAGGTGATATTGGTTATACCGGATCCGCAGGTACTAATGGTTATACTGGATCACCAGGTACTAATGGCTATACCGGTTCAGCGGGCCAGGTTGATCCAGGTCAAGCAGTACTATTTGCTTTAGTATGGGGAGGATAAATTATGGGAACTCAAGGAAATATGGCTTATCCCAAAGGCGACTTTCCGTCAGATCCTTATGCGTATATGTATGGTCTCACGAATACAGGTTCTTTGATTACAGATGGCACGACCTGGTCATATTCAAATAATGTTTCGAATAAGGTAGTAATGCTTCAATCTTTAACTCTTACTAATGTTGACGGGGTTCCTTCTAAAGTTAGTGTAACTACTCAAACTAATTACCCCACGAGTACCACTTCTCATATTGTAAAGGATATATGGATTCCAGTAAGTACTTCGTTAAAAGTAATAACTGAAAAAAATAGGGTCTATCTCCAAAAACACGATGGAAGTACTACTCCAAATATTACTGTAACAAAGGTTGAGGGCGGGGCGATTCATATAATATTAGGCGCCCATATTTCTAGAAATAGTATCACCGGTAATTGAGCAATAATAATTTATTCTAAAAAAGGAAATTTTAAATGGCAGCACCTAATCTAAAAAACGTAGCAACAATATTTGGAAACACCGATTCGGCTCTGTTGACTACTACATTAACAAGTATTGTTACTAATTCATCATCATCTGGTAAAGTATATAAAATTAATACTATTATGGTTTCAAATGTTGATGGTACAAATGATGCAGTTATTGATGTTGCATTTTCTGATAACGGTACAACTCGTTATCTCGGTTATCAGATGGCATTGCCAGCCTCGACAACCCTTGTAATTACATCACGTGACCAACCTATATACTTGGAAGAGAACGATTCGATACAAGCTAAATGTAATACTAGCAGTGATGCTCATATTGTTATTTCTTATGAGGATATGGCTGATTAATGGCTAAAATATTAGGAAATGGTGGTATGATAGGTACCTCAAGATTCTGGGGAGATTTTAACCCGAGGATGAATCGTATTGAGGACAAAAATGGAAATAGATTAAATATTCGTAACGGTACGATCCCAGCTGGTAATACCGGTGTTCATTCTATGGAAATGGCTAATATCAGTATAATAGATCTGCAAAATTCGGAGCAGAATTTATATAACACTTCATCCGCAAATGATTTTAACAATTATCCCAATAGAATATACGATCGAGTCCTCGGTTTTAATGCTGGTCAAATATATTCTGAGGGGAATACCCAAGTTGGGAATAATAGCACTACCGTACCATCAACAAGTGGTCAATTCTTAGCTGGAGGACCATCGGGAGTCTCCGGTAATCAGGGTAATGCGTGGTTTCAGCTACCTGACGCGTCAAACAACGTAGGTGCTTATTATCTGTCGGGCACAGCCACAAACCAATTTGCAGGCAGACTAGTTTTTTGGTACAGAAGCGGTACTACCTTTACCGGCGACTGTCAGCTTGCAAATGTTTTATGGAATACCGGCCAAAGCGGTGGGAGCACCTCAGCGAAAACCGCGCAGAACGGCGTTCTGAGTGGTCAAAAAGTACCAGATACTACCACCGGTGGTACCAATATAATTAATAATTGGAATTTCGAAAGCGATGAGGCCCTTGCAGGGTGGGAAACAACCAGAAGCGCCAATGCAACAAGCTATAACGCCGCTGTTTCCGCTGGGTTTTATCAGGTCGCGACTGGCGGCAGTGCCGGTAGATGGAATTATGTGGCATCCGGCGGCACCCCATCCGGTAGTACTGGTGTTGTGTCGGCAAATAGTTCAACGCAAGAAGGTTCCGGATTCGTATATGCTGAGGTCAGCGGATATTATAGTAGAGATATATGGCTTCGAAGTCCTGTATTTAATTTTGGTCATGGTGATGCTTTTAATTTAGTATTAGGTATGTATGGGGCAGCAGTGGGTACATTAAGGATCTATTATATAATTGAGGATAGAGATTTGTTGGATATATATCCCGGGAGTTAATAAATGTATTCAAGATATGGAAGTTATATTAATGCTCGACAAAGATTATCTAAATTAGGATATCATGACAGATATAATAAAGTCCGATTTATCGGTAGGGATTTAATAGGCGGTATTCATACTTTAGAAGATCTTTATGATTTTCATGACGGAGATACCATTTCTGCGTATTCAGCTAGCGTCGTCGGTCAGTTTGAAGTGGCACACCAAAGCAGTGCCAATACTACCCAATCTCTTTCTGGAACATGGACAGTTCCCAGTGGGGTTACTAGTATATCTGTATTAGCTATTGGTGGCGGTGGTGGTGCCGCGGCGACCGGTTCAAACCGTGGTGGTGGTGGAGGAAGTGGTGGTGCAATGGCATGGGTTAATGATGTTTCAGTAATCCCAGGGCAAGTTTATCAATATTTTGTCGGCGGTGGTGGAGATGGGGGCTATCAGCTATCGCAAGGCGGTCAAAACGGTCAAGCTACTTATATAGGACCGGCAGCTGGTACCCAATCTTATATTACAGGATATGGGGGCGTCTTCGGCCGGCTGGGTAGGACCTCTAGCGGGACATCATTTCCCACTATACAACAGAATGGTGGTTATACCGCGGGCGGATTAGTTGGATCTTGGCTAGGCAATGCCGGTCAGCAAGCTGGTGTAGATTATGGTGGTTATGACGGAGGCGCCGGAGGTGCTGCTCGATATAACGACGCAGGTGGTGGTGGCGGTGGTGGACCTGGTTACACCGGTCGCGGCGGTACCGGAGCTTACGGTAATCAAAACACGGGCGGGACATCTGGTCAAGGCGGCGGCGGTGGTGGCGGTAACACAGCTAGCAGCTTTTGTCGAGGCGGCGGTGGAGTAGGTATATATGGTATTGGTGCAAATGGTGGCGTCGGCGGCAATGGTGGTTCCGGAGGATTTGGAGGCAATAGCGGCAACGGAAATTCATATGGTGGTCTTTATGGGGCCGGGGGTGGTGCTGATGATGATGATTATAGTTCTGCTACTTCGGGAAATGGCCCTGGAGGTGCAGGGGCTCTAAGAATTATATGGCCGGGTAATGAGCGGCAATGGCCGGGTACTAGAACAGCTGACGAATAATTATAATATATACTTACATGATGAAAATAGCGATTATTGACCTTTTAGGTCTTACATATGATGGTTCTACATTATCAAAAAGAGGATTAGGCGGATCTGAATCAGCAGTTATCCTCATGTCAAAGGAATTAGTAAAGATAGGATTTGATGTTACTGTCTTTAATAATTGTATTGATTCAGAAGCCAGCCCGGGCGAATATGATGGTGTAAAATTTATAGATCATACCCAATTTAAAGATAATATCAATTATGATATTATTATTTCTTCAAGATCTGTTTATCCTTTCTTTTCTGATAACAAATACGCAAGAGTATGTGCAAATGCCAAACATAAAATAGTTTGGATGCACGATACTTTTTGTGAAGGTGATAATCATATTGAAGATATGCTAAATCAAGGGGCAATAGATGAGCTATTTACCTTATCAGATTTCCATTCTTCTTATGTTTTAAATTGTGATCATGGTAATAAAAGAAATTTTGAAGTTCTAAAAAATAAAATTTTTATGACAAGAAATGGTGCAGTTAAACATATTAAAGAAGTTGATCTTAATAAAAAAGATCATAATATGTTTATTTTTAATGCTTCTGTTACTAAGGGATTAACTCCTTTATTAGAAGATATCTGGCCAGAGGTAAAAAAGAATATCCCGGCCGCACACCTAACTGTAATAGGTGGTTACTATAGATTCAGAGAAGGTGCAGAGCCAGATGCTCAAGAGAAAACCCTTCGGAAATTTGTAGATGAATATCCAAAGGAAATGGATGTTACCTTTACTGGTGTAATACCACAATTTGAAATAGCAAATCTTTTAGCAAAATCTACCTTTATGATATACCCAGCAGATTTTCCAGAGACTTTTGGCATATCTTCACTTGAATCTTTATTATATAAAACACCTATTATTACATGTAACTTTGGGGCTTTAGAAGAAACTGCAATTGATTTAGCTTGTTATAAAATTGATTATGCAAATATGCCAAATAGTTTATTTCCAAATATTAATCGGAAAGACCAAGCTAAGAAATTTATACAGAAGACTATTCAAGCTTATAAAGACAGATATCTTTTGCAGCAAAAACAAAATTATTGCGATGTTGTTGATGATGTTTATGGCTGGGATACAGTTGCTTTACAATGGAAACAACATTTATATAGAAAATTAGAAAAATATTTACCGGTTAATGAATATAGAGAAGTAACTCGTATTAATCAAAAGGTTGCAAGAATATATGGTAGAAGATTTGCAAATCTAGAAGAAAGAGAAGTATACCAGAGTTTCGGAAAACAAAATAGAATTATTATTATCTCTCCATATCGTAATGCTGATAATTACATTATAGATCATTGTTTATCTATTGATCAACAAGACTATGATAACTATATGCATATAGTAATTGATGACTGTTCGGATTATGCAATACAGCTACCTCAAAGCGATAAAAGACAATATATTAGAAATGTAGAAAGGCGCGGTTGTATTGCTAATCAACTTATGGCATTTAAAAAATATGTCAGAGATGATGACATTGTTATTCTTTTAGATGGCGATGATTTCCTAGTTAGCAATAATACACTATTTCACTATTATAATGATTGTTATAATAACGGCATAGAATTTACATATGGTTCATGCTGGAGTATGGCAGACGAGATACCATTAGTTGCGCAGGATTATCCAGCAGAAGTAAAAGCAAATAGATCCTATAGGAAGCATCATTTTAATTGGATAATTCCTTATACACATCTTCGTACATTTAAGGGTAGTCTTTTAAAAGATTTAAATGAATCTATATTTAAAAGGGATGGTGAATTTATGATGAGTGGTATGGATAATCCACTTTTTTATGAATTAATTGAAAAATGTGATCCGGATAAGATCAAAGCAGTAAAAGAAATAATGTGTTTTTATAATGATATAAATCCGTTAAATGATTATAAAATACATTCAGATGAACAGAACTTAAACGTTGCTGTAGCACTAGGTAATGAAAAAATGAAAAAAATATTAATTGCTATACCTACTAATAAATATATAGAGCCTGAAACATTTAAATCAATTTACGATTTAGATATTCCTGATGGTTTCGAAACTCAATTTGAATTCTTTTACGGATATCAAATTGATCAAATAAGAAATCTAATTGCTGATTGGGGTAAAAAATACGATTATCTTTTCTGTGTTGATAGTGATATTATATTACCTAAAGATTCTTTAACAAAGCTTTTAAAAGCAAATAAAGATATTATATCTGGTCTTTATATTCAAAGAAAATATGGACAACAAATACCGGAATTATTTAAAAGGGTATCTACCGGTACAATTCATTATGATATTAATGAACTTATTTCTGGTGTTATGGAGGTAGATGCATGTGGTTTTGGGTGTGTTTTAATAAAGGGTCACGTACTAAAAGAAATGCAATATCCACATTTCTTATATAGGTCCTCAATCGATTTTAACGATACTGAATCTGAAGATACATATTTTTGTAGAAAGGCAAAGGAAAATGGGTATTCTATTTGGGCAGATACAACTATAGTTTGCAGTCATAAAGGTACCTATGAGCATGTTCCTAAAGTGAATTCAGTACAGCCTGATGTATATGATGTAAAAGAAAGACTTAGATTTCTTTCTAATGAGAAACAACTTTTTCCAAGAGATCATGTAAATTATTTAAAAGAAATAAGCCGAGAATATACGCCAAAGGTAATATATGATATTGGCGCTTGTGTTTTACATTGGACAAATGAAGCAGAAAAAATTTGGCCGGATTCTAAATTTATTGCTTTCGAAGCAATGGATGAATGTGAATTTTTATATAAAGAAAAGGGTATAGAATATGCAATAGGTGCATTAGGAGATAAGCAACGAATAGTTGATTTCTATAAAAATACCTATCATCCTGCGGGAAATAGCTATTACCTACAGAATGTATTAGTCGCGCCGGAAACACCTCAATATTTTAATGAGTCGCATAAGATTAAGACCGGTTTAATGCCCTTAGATACTGTAGTTAAAATGGGTAATTTTCCTGCACCGGATTTAATTAAGATCGATGTTCAAGGTGCAGAAATGGATATCATAAAGGGTGCTCAAGAAACCTTAAAAACAGTACAACATCTAATATTAGAACTACAAGAGGTAGAATATAATACTGGCGCACCGTTAAGAGAACAAGTAATTGATTATTTAGATTCTATTGGATTTACTTTAATTAAAAGATTTAGTAACAACGGTCCAGATGGGGATTATCACTTTAAAAGGAAAAGTGTATAAATACACAGATATAACGATAAAAACCCTAGGGGATCTTTATGGCTAATCCAACATCTCGAGCAACACTTATAGAATATTGTAAACGGAGACTCGGTGATCCTGTGATTGAAATTAATATCGACCCGGATCAAGCAGAAGATCGGGTTGACGAAGCGCTTCAATATTATCAAGAGTTTCATTCTGACGCAACTACTAAAACTTATCTCAAACATCTTGTTACTTCAACAGATGTGACAAACGAATATATTCCTATTTCATCGGATATACTTTTTGTTTCAAAGCTGTTTCCTACGGCAAGCTCTTTTAATTCATCATTCAACTTTTTTGATATTAAATACCAAATGATGTTAAATGATATTGCAGATCTTCAGAATTTTGCCGGAGATCTCGCATACTATGAACAAATGCAACAGTATTTAGGTATGCTTGATATGAAATTAAATGGTTCACCACAAGTACAATTTAGTAGACATCAAGATAGATTGTATATTTTCGGGGACTTTGCAGATGGAGATATAAAAGCTGGTGAATATATCATAGCAGAAGTTTATACTATTATCGATCCAAATACACACACATCAATATACAATGATATATGGCTTAAGGAATACACTACTTCCCTTATTAAACAACAATGGGGTCAGAATTTAATTAAGTTTGAGGGTATGCAACTACCTGGTGGTGTTACCTTAAATGGTAGACAGATATATGATGATGCAACAGGGGAAATTGCTTCACTCAGAGAAACTATAAGACTAGAGCACGAACTTCCAGCAGATTTTTTTGTAGGTTAATATGGCAACCAACGTATACTTTAGTCAAAGAGTAAGATCCGAACAAAATCTTTATGAAGATATTGTAATTGAATCTCTTAAAATGTATGGACAAGATGTCTATTATCTTCCTCGTGATATTGTAAACGAGGATTCTATTTTTGGTGAAGATATTCCTTCTAGATTTAATTCTTCTCATAAAATCGAAATGTATATAGAAAATACAGAAGGGTTTGATGGAGAAGGAGATTTATTTACAAGATTTGGTGTAGAGATTAGAGACGAAGCAACACTCGTCGTATCGCGACGTAGGTGGGTTCAACAAGTTTCTAGGAAAGATAATGAATTAAATAGTGCTAGACCAAGAGAAGGGGATTTAATTTATATCCCTCTTTCAGGATCTTTATTTGAAATAACACACGTAGAACATGAGCAACCTTTTTATCAATTAAGCAATCTACCAGTTTTTAAAATGAGATGTCATCTCTTTGAATATAATGATGAAGATTTTGATACAGGTGTTCAGGCAATTCAAAATATTGAAAAAGAACATGCTTATCAGTATATATTAACATTAGGAGAAGATGGAGCTATTACTATCGGGGGTACAGCTTCTCAAACTCTCAGCAGTGGTGTAGTTATTAGCGGTGAAGTACAGAAATATTCAGACTCTGATAACAAGATGCATCTTTCTCATGTAGGCGCAGATGACGGTTTATTCCATACATTTGTCACTAGTGAAACCATTTTGGTAGATGGTGTTAGTCGTACTGTTATAGCTGTTACAGAAGATAATCAGATATCTGAAAATGAACAGAATGATGACTTTAGTCCGTCTGGATTAAGCTTCCTTGATTTCAGTGAAGATAATCCATTCGGCGATCCGGAGCTTAATTAATGTTTGGTACCCATTTTTATCACCAAAAAATTAGAAAATGTGTTGCTATATTTGGCGCTCTTTTTAATAATCTATATGTACTAAGAAAAAATTCTTCTGGACAAGTCGTTAGTCAGATTAAAGTTCCTTTGTCATATGCACCTAAACAAAAATATCTAGAAAGAATTAGAGAGCAGCCGGATCTGGATACGACAGATACAAGAGTTGCTATTAAGTTACCTCGTATGTCTTTCGAAATTACTAGTTTTACTTATGATACACAAAGACAATTGACAAAGATTTCTAATTTTAATACTACAGGAACAGCTTCGACAAACAGACAAAAATTCTATTCACCTGTACCGTATAATATTAATTTTCAATTAAATGTATATGCAAAAAATCAAGATGATGCGCTGCAAATTGTAGAACAGATACTGCCAACATTTAATCCACAGTATTCTTTAACTATTAAACCATTCGGTGTAGAATATCCAGATTTTAAAGAAGATATACCAATTGTAATACAAAGTGTTTCTTTCTCCGATGATTTTGAGGGAGCAATGGAACAAAGACGTACTATTGTTTATACTCTAGATTTCGAAATGAAAGTCAATTTCTATGGAGCTATAGCTACTAAGGGTATTATCCGTAAAAGCATCGCAGATATATTTGAGATGAATACTGGATTAGCAGACTCGGATTTAAAATTAGAAAGAATAGCAGTTGAACCAGATCCATTGTCTGCGATCGGATTAGCTGATAGTGATTTTGGATTTACGACTACTATTACACCGTCAATTGATAGTGCATAAGGAAATAAATTATGGCTGAAAAAGACTACTCTACTCCATGGGATCTTCCGGAAAATTGGGACGAATTAACTGAAGAGGAAAGAGAAAATATATTAGATAATTTGCTGCCTACTAATCCAGATTTCGTGCCTGAGATTTGTCCTAATTGTGGACATGATTGTCACGAAGAAGGCTACCCATGTCTTGAAGAAAATTGTTCATGTGAATCTTGTACTTGCGGTACATGTACACCGGATTATGTAGAATGAAAGAGTCAAAAGATAATTTAAAGAATGATTATGATTATTCTCGAGAAACATATTACGAATTAATTGAAAAAGGTAAAGATGCTTTAGAGAATATGATTGAGGTCGCCCGCGAGAGCGAGCACCCGCGAGCGTACGAAGTATTATCAGGTATGATTAAAAATGTATCTGATGTAAATGATAGATTAATGGATTTGAACAAGAAGCAGAAAGAAATTAATCGAGAAGAAGTAAAACAAGTTGGTAATACTACTAATAATGTATTTCTCGGTTCTACATCTGATCTTCAAAAACTATTACAAAATGATAAAGAAATTATAGATGTTACACCAAAATGAGAATTACCTCGGTAATCCAAATGTAAAACGTGACGGTGTACTTCAAGAATGGTCTGAAGATCTAGTTAGAGAATATGCAAAATGCATGGGTGATCCTATATACTTTGCAGAAAAATACTGTAAAGTAATTTCTCTAGATGATGGATTAGTTCCATTTAAATTATATCCCTATCAAAAGAATATGTTTAGGCACTTTAATGAGCATCGGTTTAACATTGTATTGGCTTGCAGACAATCGGGAAAATCGATATCGGCATGTGCGTACTTACTCTGGTTTTCATTATTCAATTCAGAAAAAACGGTGGCGGTTCTTGCGAATAAAGGGGCAACTGCTAGGGAAATGTTATCTCGTATCACGCTTATGCTGGAGAACATTCCGTTCTTTCTTCAACCGGGATGTAAAGCGCTTAATAAAGGATCAATCGAATTTAGCAATAACAGCCGGATCATTGCTTCTGCTACTAGTGGTAGCTCTATTCGCGGTCTTTCAGTAAACCTCCTATATCTAGATGAATTTGCCTTTGTAGAAAGGGCAGCAGAGTTTTATACGTCAACCTATCCTGTGGTATCTGCTGGTAAAGATACAAAGATTATTGTTACCTCTACTGCAAACGGTATTGGTAATACTTTTTATAAGATATGGGAAGGCGCAACTCAAGGTATAAATGAATTTAATCCATTTAGGGTTGATTGGTGGGATGTACCAGGTCGTGACGAAGAATGGAAGAAACAAACAGTAGCAAATACCTCTCAATTACAATTTGATCAGGAATTTGGCAATACATTCTTCGGTACCGGTGATACACTTATTAATGCAGAAACATTAATGGGATTTAGAGCCGGTAAATATGAAAAAATATTAGAAGGTGGTAACCTTATTGTTTATAAGGAACCTTTAAAGAATCATGATTATATTATGACAGTCGATGTTGCGAAGGGAAGAGGTCAGGACTATTCAACTTTTAACTTGATCGATATTAGCGTCCGCCCGTTTCAACAGGTTGCTGTATATCGCAATAACACTATCTCTCCTTTGCTCTTCCCGAATATTATTTATAAATACGCAAAGTCTTATAATGATGCTTATGTAGTAATTGAATCAAATGACCAAGGAACAGTTGTCTGCAATGGTTTATATCATGATCTAGAATATGAAAATGTACATGTTGAATCTGCTGTAAAAGCAAATGCAATTGGTATTGAAATGAATCGTAAGGTCAAAAGACTTGGATGTTCAGCTATTAAGGATATATTAGAAAATAATAAGCTAAATATCGTAGATGAAAATACTATTATGGAAATATCGACATTTGTTGCAAAGGGGCAATCCTATGAAGCATCTGATGGTAACCATGATGATTTAATGATGAATCTAGTTATGTTTGGTTATTTCTCATCGACTCAGTATTTTGGAGATATGACCGATATTAATTTAAAAGATATGTTATTTAAACATAAAATGAAAGAAATTGAAGATGATATTGTACCGTTTGGCTTTATTGACGATGCATCGGAACACATTCAAAGGATTGAACAAGAAGAGTCGCCATGGGCGATAGAATACTCCAACGAGTTATAAAATTACAATTATTATAAATAATACTAATTGAAGATAACCGTATCATGAAATTCTTATAATTCGTAACCGAGAAGGAAAATAATATGGCACTCTTTACACCGTCCGAATCACCAGCGGTTGTCGTCAAAGAGATAGATCTGACTGGCGGTGTGCCAAATGTCCAGTCAACTACAGGCGCAATCGTAGGTAATTTTAGATGGGGTCCAGTTGGTCAGCGCACAGCTATCGCCAATGAAGCAGAATTGGTAAGTACCTTTGCTTCACCAGACTCGTCTAATACAATAGATTTCCATAACGCAGCATATTTCTTGCGTTATTCAAACTCTTTACAGGTAGTAAGAGAAGCTACTGCATCTGCATATAATGCTCGTTCTACAACAGGGCAGACAGCAGCTGATAGTAACGGATCTTTACCTCTAGAGACTGTTAACAATAAAGATGATTTTGATGCACAACAATCTGCATTAGATTCAGATAGTCATACATTTTTGGCTAGATATCCTGGGGAAATTGGTAACTCTCTTAGAATTTCTATTTGTCCATCAAGTGATTCAGCATTTTCCGCATGGTCATATGCATCATCATTTGATACAGTACCAGGAACAAGCACATTTGCCACTAATAAAAATGCATCAAACGATGAAATTCATGTGGCAGTTATCGATAAGAATGGTACTCTATCAGGTACAGCCGGAACGATTTTGGAAACCTTCCCCTATGTTTCAGTAGCTTCTAACGCTAAAACTGACGAGGGACAAACCAACTATGTTGTTGATGTTATCAATGAAAGATCTCAATATGTTCATATGGTTGGATTTGATTCCAATTACGCAAATGCATCAGCAGGAGCGGGATCAACTGCAGATAGCGGAGATAATTTCTCTCCAGGATTAACTGCAGCAACCAACTACGATTTTGCAAATGGTGCTAATTCAGGCGCTTTGACTACATCAGAATTTCTATCAGGATTTGATCTTTTTGAAGATAAAGACACTGTAGAAGTTGACTTTTTGATTGCGCCAGGTATGGTAACTCGTGTAGATCAAACGACTGTTGTTAATGATTTGGTCTCAACAGCCAGTTCATTAAGAAAAGATTGTGTTGTTATAGGTTCACCAGCAAGAAATGATGTTATTGGTATTACTTCTGCAGCAACAGCGGTAACAAATGTAGTTGCAACTGCCAATACCTTTACTAAGAGTTCTTATCTAATAACTGATAATAACTATCTGAAAGTCTACGACAAATATAACGATCAGTATATCCAAATTCCAGCTTCTTCTTCAACAGCTGGTATTATGGCAGCAACTGATTTGAATAGAGCCCCATGGTTTTCACCAGCAGGTTCTAGACGTGGTCAATACTTAGGTATTACTTCACTAGCATATACACCTTCTAAATCACAAAGAGATACTCTTTATAAAGCAGGTGTAAATCCAATTGCAAACATTCCTGGTCAAGGGGTACTACTGTTTGGTGATAAAACCAATCTTGGAAGACCTTCTGCATTCGATCGTATTAACGTACGTCGTCTTTTCTTGGTTCTTGAAAGAGCAATCGGTAGAGCAGCAGAACAAGTTATGTTCGAATTCAATGATGAATTTACAAGAGCAGAATTTGTTAACATCGTAGAGCCAGTATTAAGAGAAGTAAAAGGCAGACGTGGTATTACTGATTTCCGTGTCGTTTGTGACGAAACAAACAATACAGCAGCAGTAGTCGATCGTAATGAATTCATCGCCAATATCTTCATCAAGCCGGCACGTTCCATCAACTATGTCACTTTGAACTTTGTGGCAGTTAGAACTGGCGTCGACTTCGAAGAAGTCGTAGGCACAGTTTAATAGCGCTAAGGAGATAATAAAATGGCAATTTTAGGAGTTGATGATTTCAAATCCAAACTTAGAGGTGGTGGCGCTAGGCCTAATCTGTTTAAAGCTACTATTAACTTTCCAGGTTATGCAAATGGTGATCCTGAATTAACGTCTTTCCTTTGTGAAACGGCGCAACTTCCAGGATCTACAATGGGTATTATTGTAGTACCATTTCGCGGACGTCAGTTAAAAATGGCTGGTGATCGTACATTCGCAGAATGGACAGTTACTATCATTAATGACACCGACTTTGCAGTTCGGAATTCAGTTGAGCGTTGGATGAACGGTATGAATGCACATAGTGCAAATACCGGTCTAACTTCACCAATTGATTACGAAGCAGATTTAAGAGTAGAACAATTGGATAGAGATGGAAGTTCACTTAAGGAATATATTTTCCGCGGTGCATTCCCAACTGATCTAAGCCCAATCGATCTGAACTATGGATCAAACGATGAGATCGAAAGATTTCAGGTTACGTTCCAGTATCAATATTTTGATAGCTTAAATCCGTCTACTACATCTTAGATAAATATACGAAAGAGAGCGGGTTCGCTCGCTCTCTTCTTACTCTAATTAGGAATTTATAATGGCAGATAATAGATCACTTAAGTTATTTGGCTTTGAAATTAAAAAAGCAGAAACCGAAGATCCAAACAAAAAGCCTTCGATTGTACCTGCTCGTGACGATGACGGCGCAGGTTATGTAACTGCAGCTGGTACTCATTATGGGCAATACATTAATATCGATGGCGATGATTCAAAGGATAATTACCACTTAATTATGAAATATCGTGGTGTTGCTATGCATCCTGAAGTAGACATGGCTATTGAAGATATTACTAATGAATCAATTTCTGGTGGTGAACTAGAACAATCAATTGATATTAATATGGATAATCTTGAGCAAAGCGATAAGATTAAAAAGATTATTAAAGAAGAATTCGATAACATTTATAGTATGCTAAACTTTAATGAATTAGGTCATGATATTTTTAGAAGATGGTATGTAGATGGACGTATTTTCCATCACTTAGTTGTAAATGAATCTAATTTAAAAGCAGGTATTCAAGAGATTCGTCCTATCGATTCTGCAAAAATGCGAAAAGTTAAACAGGTTAAAAAGAAAAAAGATCCTCAAACCGGTGTTAACTTAATCGAAAAAGTAGACGAATATTATATTTACCAAGAAAAACCAGGACAAGCAAACTCAGGTGTAAAACTTACACTTGATTCAGTTTCATATTGTACATCTGGTCTTCTCGATGAAGGTCGTAAGAAAGTTATTTCTTATCTTCATAAAGCACTTAAACCAATTAATCAATTACGTATGATGGAAGATTCTTTAGTCATCTATCGTCTCGCACGTGCGCCCGAGCGTCGTATCTTCTATATTGATGTAGGTAATTTACCAAGAGGTAAAGCTGAACAATATATGAAAGATATTATGACTCGTTATCGTAATAAGCTTGTCTATGATGCATCATCCGGGGAAATCAAAGATGATCGTAAACATATGTCAATGCTTGAAGATTTCTGGTTACCAAGGCGTGAAGGTGGGCGTGGTACTGAGATCAGTACTTTACCCGGCGGGGAAAATCTAGGACAAATTGATGATATTGTTTATTTCCAAAAAAGATTATATCGTTCTTTAAATGTACCTATTTCTAGATTAGAATCTGAAAACCAATTTAGTCTTGGAAGATCTACAGAAGTTTCAAGAGATGAATTAAAATTTCAGAAGTTTATCGACAGACTTCGTACAAGATTTGCACATCTTTTTTATGATATTCTAAAAAAACAATTAATTCTAAAAGGTGTTATTGCTGAAGAAGATTGGAATGGTATTAAAAATGATATTGTTCTTGATTTTGTTAGGGATAATCATTTTACAGAATTAAAGAATGCAGAACTATTAAGAGAAAAATTACAAACATTAGATCAAATTTCTAATTACGTAGGTGAATATTTCTCTAAAGAATGGGTCCAGAAAAATATTCTTCGATTTTCTGATGAAGATATTGAAAAAATTAATAAAGAAATGTCAGGGGAACAAGAAGAACAGCCTGATGAAGAAGAGCAGCAGCAAGCTGAGCCATCTCAAAAATTTGAACTAAAACCAGTTGCAACTCAAGGAGAATAAATTATGAGTGAAGAAGTACAAGCGGAAGTAGAAACCAATCCGATTGAAGATATGATTAATTATGCTATTGACCAAAATTTTAATAAAGCCAACAATTTATTTAATGATATGGTTACTATTAAAATGTCAGATCTACTTGATCAAGAAAAAATCAATGTAGCTAATCAAATGTATAACGGAGTAGAGCCTGATGATGAGGATGATGAAGACCTCATGGGGGATGAGGATGACTCACAGCTCGAGCTTGACCTTAACTCAGAAAGCGGCGATGAAGAAGAAGAAGATGACGAAGAGTCCGATAGTTACGGAGAGTATGATGAGCTCGAAGACGAAGATTAATTTAAAATAAAAAACAACATTATTATAAATAATAAGTAGAAAAAGAAATGAAATCATTTTTTCAGATTCGGGAACTAACCGGCCGGATGCCAAAGGGTAAACATGTCTTTGATAAAAAGATTAAGGGTGTGTCTGTCATGGTACATAAAGATCAAGGTCGCTATGTTACGTATGTGGATGGCGATAGGCTTGATGCTTATTCGTCTCAAAAAGAAGCTGAGAAAGCAGGATTAGAATTCGTAAAGGTTTATAAAAAATGAAACTGATATCAGAATATACTGAAGATAATTTAGAGGTGCTTACTGAAGCTCGTAAAGATGGAGGTAAATCCTACTCTATCGAAGGTGTATTCATGTCAGCTGAACAAAAAAATAGAAACGGTAGGATTTATCCTAAAGACGTCATGGAAGGTGCTGTTAACAAGTATAATGTTGAACAAGTACAAAAGGGACGTGCAGTTGGTGAATTAAATCACCCTGAAGGACCAACCGTTAATCTAGATAAAGTTTCACACAAGATCGAATCCTTGAAATGGCAAGGTAACGATGTTGTTGGAAAGGCAACCATTTTGGAAACTCCGATGGGTCAGATTGTTAAAGGTCTACTCGATGGTGGTGTCAAACTGGGTGTTTCGACTCGTGGTATGGGAAGTTTGCAGCGAAATAATGACGCAATGATCGTTAAAGGCGATTTTCTACTGAATGCAGTAGATATTGTTCAGGATCCCTCCGCACCTAGCGCTTTTGTTAATGGAGTTATGGAAGGTGTTGAGTGGGTATGGAACAACGGCATTATTGAGCCACAAGCTATTGAAAAAATGGAGACTGAAATTAAAAAGGCTCCACGTGCTGATCTCTATGAGGCTCAGGTTCGTGAGTTTAAGAATTTCCTCTCGTTGCTCAAAAATAAATCGTAAAAGGAGTCAATTATGACTGATGAAAATCAAATCGAAGATCAAGAGATTGACCTCCATGATGACAACGAAGTCGTGGAAGAAGCTCATGATCCAAAGAATGCTGAAGCACAGTCTGTAGCATCTGTTGATAAAGCAGGTGAAGCAACTGGTACTGCAGCAAAGCGTAAAGGCGATTCGGGTAAACAAGATCCAATGCCAAAAATGCCAGGTACAAAGGCTGGTATGATTAATGCTTTGTACATGAAAGCATCCAAGATGAAAAAAGAAGATCTTGCTGCTATGTACGGTAAAATCATGGCTGAAGATTTCGATACCGAAGATGGTGTAGTAGTTGAAAATGATATTTCAATTAACTACCAGGCAGATTTCTCTGATGACTTAAATGCAATTATGGCTAATGAAGCTACATTGTCTGAAGAGTTCAAAGAGAAAACCGCTATCATTTTTGAAGCAGCTATTAAATCAAAGCTTGCTGAAGAAATCGATCGTCTTGAAGAAAAATACAACGAAGAGCTCGAGGCAGAAATTACTTCTACCAAAGAGGATCTTGTAGAGAAAGTTGACAGCTATTTAAACTACGTAGTTGAAAACTGGATGGAAGAAAATAAAGTAGCCATCCAAACTGGTCTAAGAACTGAAATCGCCGAAGACTTTATGAATAAGATGAAAGATCTGTTCACTGAGTCATACATCGACGTTCCAGAATCAAAGATCGACCTGGTTGACGAACTCGCTGAAACAGTTGAAGAGCTAGAAGAAAAACTAAATGCTCAAACTGGTAAGGCAATCGAAATGGCTGAAGAACTTGAGTCATTCAAGCGCGATGCAATCATTCGTGAAGCATCACGTGATTTGGTAGAAACCCAAGTCGAAAAACTTAAATCTTTAGTCGATGATATTGATTTCGATGACGAAGAGACTTTTGCTAAAAAAGTAGCTACTGTTAAAGAATCATATTTCAACAAAGTAACTTCAACAGAGTCTGCAGACTTTGATACAGATGAAAGTGATGACGATGCAATCGTAGAAGCTTCTGGATCAATGGCTCAGTATCTTACAGCACTTAAAAGAACCCAATAGGAGTTTATAGAAATGCAAAATGTAATTTCTTACGATAAGCTTGTAGAAAAATGGGGTCCAGTACTTAATGAAGAGTCTGCTGGTACCATTCAAGACAAGCACAGAAGAGCAGTTACAGCTGCTGTTTTAGAAAACCAAGAGAACGCACTTCGTGAAGAAGGTATGATGTTCGAGAACGCAGCAGCACCTGCTAACAGCACTGCTAGCACAGCTAACTGGAATCCAGTACTGATCGCACTCGTACGTCGTGCAATGCCAAACCTTATGGCATACGATCTTTGCGGCGTTCAGCCAATGACCGGTCCAACTGGACTGATCTTTGCTATGAAGTCACGCTACGGCGGGGGTTCAACATCTAACCGTGAGGCTCTGTTCAACGAAGCAGAAACAAAGTTCTCAGGCGATTCATCTGCTACACATGACTCAGATAACGCTTCTGGTCTGAATGGTATTACTGACTCAAACGGCGATTCTTCAATCGATAACGATCGTCTTACAGCTCTTGCAGCTGGTGGTATGCCAACAGCCGATGCGGAAGCACTTGGCTCAGCTGGCGGATCATCTTTCCGCGAGATGGGTTTCACCATCGAGAAGTCAACAGTCACTGCTAAGTCACGTGCACTGAAAGCTGAGTACTCACTGGAACTGGCACAAGACTTGAAAGCAATTCATGGTCTTGATGCTGAAACTGAGTTGGCTAACATCCTGTCAACTGAGATCTTGGCTGAAATCAACCGTGAAGTTATTCGTACGATTAACTCACAAGCTAAGACCGGTGCTGGTACAACCAACACAGCAATCAATGGTATCTTCAACGTACAAACAGACGCTGATGGCCGTTGGTCAGTAGAGAAGTTCAAAGGTCTTATCCTTCAAATCGAGCGTGAAGCAAACGTAATTGCTAAAGAAACTCGTAGAGGAAAAGGTAACTTTATCGTCTGTTCTTCAGACGTAGCTTCTGCTCTTGCAGCCTCTGGCATGCTCGACTATGCTCCTGCAATGTCAACTTCATTGAACGTTGATGATACAGGTAACACCTTCGCAGGTGTACTGAACGGTCGTACACGCGTATACATTGACCCATATGCATCAGCTGACTATGTCACTGTTGGTTATAAGGGTACAAACCCATATGACGCAGGTCTGTTCTACTGCCCATACGTTCCATTAACAATGGTACGTGCGGTTGGTGAGGATAATTTCCAGCCAAAGATTGGATTTAAGACACGCTACGGCATGGCTTCAAACCCATTCGTTGGTGCAACACCTGCTGATGGTCTTGCAGCTGTTAAGACTAACCAGTACTATCGTATCTTCCGCGTTGACAACATCCTCGGCGCATAAAAATACAATAAGAAAATAATAATTAAACTAGAGGCGGCTTCGGTCGCCTCTTTTTTATACTATCATATATAAATAGTAATATGGAAATTATTTGGCATATATTATTAACGGTTTGTTTAGGTTCTACTTGTATTAATCAAGACGTTCAGTGGTTTGATTCAAAACAAGAATGTGATACTATGTTAGCCGTATATACAGAAATACCTTCAGATGGTGATTGGGATACTGTAGAATATAGATGCAAACCGGTGGGAAGTACAGGGACTTAAATGGCAGAATTAACAGATAATTTTAATTACCTTCAACCCACTAGTTTTAAACTTTCGGTTGACAGACGTAACTATCCAAACTTGGAATTCTTTCTCCAAAGTTTTATTCATCCTGGGATGATTATGAACTCTGTAGAAATCCCATATAAAAAGATTACCGGTATTCCTTTTATTGGCGATAAATTAACATTTAATGAATTACAAGCTAATATACTTCTTGATGAAGATATGAAATCTTATGATGAAATGTATTCATGGATGAGAAGATTATTAGATGTAGGTAATATTACTGCTTATGAAGCAAATCAGGATTTACCACCATCAATGGCTGATATTACACTTAGTATTTTATCAAGCCATAATAATTTAACGAGACAAGTTAGATATATCGACTGTATACCAACAGCATTGACTGATATTCAATTTGAATCTACATCAGGTGGTGAATCATTTATAACATTTTCTGCATCTTTTAGATTTTCATATTTTGAATTGGTAGGCGCTTCTTATACTACGAATGTAGATGGATCACCTAACATAACGGTAAATAGATCTATAGCAGGTTCTACTATTACTGAATCCTAATTACTAAGGATATATTATGATTGACTTGAAAACTATCCACGAAATGTGGGCAAAAGACTGTATTATTGATTCTAATAAACTTGACGAATCTTCACGTCAAGCTCCTTTACTTCACGCAAAATATTTAGAAGTATTAACTGCATATAAATTGCAGCTTAAAAGAGCTGAATTTGATCAAAAGAAACTTCTTAAAAAGAAATGGTTATACTATAATGGTAAGATGGATCAAGAAACCGTTGAGGCCCTTGGTTGGGAAGCTGATCCATTTGACGGTCTTAAAATACTTAAAGGTGAGCTTGATTATTATTATGATAGTGATCCTGAAATTCAAGACTCAGAAGGCAAAATACAATACTATAAGACAGTAATAGATACATTGTCTGAAATTATCAGTAACGTTAATTGGAGACATCAAACTATAGGGAATATGATTAAGTGGAGACAATTCGAGTCAGGAAGTTAGATCACTCTAATCTACATGTAGATTGTGATTCTGGTATTGCTCAGGAATTAAATGAATTTTTTAGTTTCTTTGTACCAGGATATAGATTTATGCCTGCTTATAAAAATAAAGTATGGGATGGTAAGATTCGATTATATAGTCGAGCTACCGGAGAATTGCCTGCTGGATTATACCACCATTTAGTACAGTTCGCGCGATCGCGCGGGTACGAGATGGAAGATTTTAAATCTGATGAATATGGATATCCCTACCAAAAAGAAGATGTAGATCCAAGCGAATTAAATAGCTTAATACAGTCATTGTCATTACCATTTGATGTTCGTCCATATCAATTAGATGCTGTATTAAGAGGATTAGAAAGAAAACGCGGTATTTTATTATCGCCTACCGGTTCTGGTAAATCTTTAATCATTTATATTTTACTATCATATTATCTTGCATATATTGGTAGTTCAAATAAACAAAGGGTATTGGTTATCGTACCAACAACCTCTTTGGTAGAACAAATGTCTACAGATTTTAAACAATATGGAATGCCTGAACAATTAGCACATAAAATTTATTCTGGAAAAGATAAAAATACTAATTGTCCTATTATTATTTCTACTTGGCAATCAATTTATAAATTACCTAAATCTTGGTTTCAGCAATTTGGTATGGTAATCGGTGATGAGTGTCACGGATTTAAATCCAAATCATTAATGAATATTATGAATAAATGCACGGAGGCAGGATATAGGTTTGGAACGACAGGAACTTTAGATGGAACTCAAACACATGAGCTGGTCTTACAAGGTCTTTTCGGAAGAACTTATAAGGTCACAACAACAAAAGAATTACAGGATAGTGATACTCTCGCCAAGCTCCAAATTAAACGAATCATACTTGAATATGCAGAGGAAATACGTAAGGAGTTTGGTAACAGAACATATCAGGATGAAATCGAGTACATTGTAACAAATGAAAAACGGAATCAGTTTATCCGAAATCTAGCACTTGATCAAAAGGGTAATACATTAGTATTATACAACTATGTTGAAAAACATGGGAAACCTTTATTTCAACTAATAGAGGAAAAGACAGATGAAGATCGTAAAATATTTTTTGTATCTGGTGGCACGGATACCGCCGACAGAGAAGCAATACGAGGAATTGTGGAAAAAAGCAAAGAAGCAATCGTTGTGGCTTCATTAGGTACTTTTTCTACTGGGGTAAATATTAAGAACCTGCACAATATTATATTTGCTTCACCAAGCAAATCACAAATTAGGGTATTACAGAGTATCGGCCGAGGTCTAAGAAAAAGTGATGATGGTAGAGAAACTACTTTATATGATATCAGCGATGACATTAGCTGGAAAAGTAGAAAAAACTTTTCACTTATACATTCTTCGGAAAGATTAAAAATATACGAAAAAGAAAAATTTAACCATAAATCCTATAAGGTACCTTTAAAATGAGTGAAAAGCTAGATATTAAACAATTTAAGCTTACCAATGATGATGAGATTTTATGTGAGGTTATCCACTGGGATGATGACGAAGGTACTGTTATTATAAAGGGAGCTGTTCGTATAATTAATATTGAAGATTATTCTCGAGGTGTAAGATTCTATTCTTTTAAGCCGTGGATAATGTTTCAAGATGATCTGAACGAAGTTTCGTTATTAAATGTTGGTCATATTATTGTAGAGGCAACACCTACAAAAGAAGTGTTAAAACATTACCATAAAACCCTAAAAGAAATTAGAAAACAGTTAGACGAAAGAACTCAAAAAAGATCTTTTCCGTTAGAGAAAGTAGCAGGAAAGATGGATGAAATGAGTGAAGAAGAATTCGAAAGCTATATGGACGATTTGGTAACAGAAGAATATGACGATGATTACCCAATGTTAGATTCGGATTCACCGGCAAATGTGATTAAGTTTAAACCGAAAGGCGGAACGTTTCACTAGTATTCATTCCCCGGCGTAACCTTAGCTTATTATACCGGAAAATACCAGAAATGTAAATCCCCTATTTTTTAAATTAAAAATAAAATTAAAAGGTTTACATTATAAGCCAAAAACGGTATAATAGTTACATTATGAAAGGACAGATATAATGGCAAAAAGAAAAAGTATTCATTATGTTAATAATGCTGATTTTTCTCAGGCAGTAGTTGAATACGTAGAAAAAGTCCAAGAAGCCAAGAAAAACGAACAACAACTTCCTATCGTACCTGACTATATTGCACAGTGCTTCTTAAGAATCTCTGAGGGTTTGTCTCACAAATCCAATTTTATTCGCTATACATATCGCGAAGAAATGGTAATGGATGCAGTTGAAAATTGTTTAAAGGCTATTAGTAATTATAATCTAGAAGCAGCTACCAGAACTGGTAAACCTAATGCTTTTGCATATTTTACACAGATTGCTTGGTATGCATTTCTACGACGTATTGCCAAAGAAAAAAAGCAGCAAGATGTTAAGTTAAAATATCTAGCTAAATCTGGTATTGAAAACTTTGTAGATTTAGATACAGCAGATCAGGCTGCAGGAAATGTAATAAGTACATTTGTTGATACCTTAAGAGATCGAATCGACAAAGTAAAACAGGTTGATGAAATTTATGACGATCTCTATAAAACCGAAAGAAAAAAAAGAAAAGCTAAATTAGCAGATTCTGATCTTACGGAATTTATGGAATGAGCTCAAAAATTTATACTATTCAAGTTCGGGAAGAAAATGACGATCTAGTTATTGATTTTCCTGAAGAGATTATGGAAACTACTAGGTGGAAAGACGGTGATGATCTAGAATGGATTATCCATGACACCTATGTTATATTGAGAAAAGCAACAAATGAAAATAGCAGTACTGAATGACACACATTGCGGTATACGTAACTCTTCCGAGATCTTTCTCAAAAACTCAGCAGACTTTTATTCAAAGGTCTTTTTTCCTTACTGTAAAGAAAATGAGATTGAGCAGATCTTACACCTCGGGGATTATTACGACCACCGTAAGTTTGTAAATTTTAAAGCCCTTAATCATAATAGGAAACACTTCCTAGATGTCTTAAGGCAAAATGGTATGAAAATGGATATCATTCCTGGTAACCATGACACATACTATAAAAATACTAATGATCTAAATTCTCTAAAAGAATGTCTTGGCCATTATATGAACGAAATTCATATTGTAATGGAACCAACTGTTATGGAATATGGATCTCTTAAGATTGCATTATTGCCATGGATCTGCGCAGAGAACTATGAAACATCAATGAGCTTTATTAAAGAATGTAAAGCTGATTGGCTTGGTGCACATCTAGAACTAAATGGCTTTGAAATGATGCGTGGTGTAACAAATGCCCATGGTATGAATCATAAACTATTTGATAGATTTGAATTAGTATTATCTGGCCATTTCCATGCTGCATCACGTCGTGATAATGTTTGGTATCTTGGAAGCCAGATGGAATTCTTTTGGTCAGATGCACATGATCCTAAATATTTTCATGTAATTGATACTGAAACACGCGAAATAGAAAAAGTAAATAATCCTTATACTTTATTTGAAAAAATTGTTTACAATGACGACAAAATGGATTATAATACATATGACGTTAAAAAACTAGTTGGCAAGTTTGTTAAGGTCGTAGTTGTTAATAAGCAAGATACTTTCTTATTTGATAAATTTATTGATCGTATACAGAACCAAGATATTCACGAATTAAAGATTGCAGAAAACTTTAACGAATTCCTTGGTGAAAATGTTGACGACGAAGGATTAGAAATTGAAGATACTGTACAGTTAGTAGATGACTATATTGATGGCGTTGATACAGATCTAGATAAAGATCGTATTAAGGTGAATATGCGTGAACTTATGACAGAAGCACAAGCACTAGAGATAGCATGATTATATTTAAGACGGTACGTTGGAAGAATTTTCTTTCAACCGGTAATTCATTTACCGAAATTAATTTATGTAATAGTAAATCAACACTTATTGTCGGCCAAAATGGATCCGGCAAATCAACTATGCTAGATGCAATATCATTTGCATTATTTGGCAAACCACATAGAAATATTAATAAGCCACAACTTATTAATTCTATTAATAATAAAGCATGTGTCGTTGAAGTAGAATTTAATATTGGTCAGAACCAATACAAAATTGTACGTGGTATTAAACCCCAGGTATTTGAAATCTGGAAAAACGAAACAATGATTAACCAATCATCACATGCAAAAGAATACCAAAAGATTGTAGAACAGAATATACTTAAGTTAAACCATAAAACATTCCATCAGGTTGTAGTACTTGGTTCATCTTCATTTATTCCGTTTATGCAATTATCGGCATCGCATAGGCGCGAGGTTATTGAAGATCTTTTGGATATTAACGTATTCTCTAAGATGAATGTCATATTAAAGGAAAGACAGAATATTATTAAAGACCAGTTAAAAGAAATTGGATACAATATTGATATTACTAAAAACAAAATTGAAACACAGAAAAAATACATTAGTGATATTAAATCTTTAACACAAGAGAATAAGAAAGAATATGAATCTAGGATACATGAATCGAAGAATCGTGTCGATGAATTACAGGCTAAGAATAGTAAGCTTAGTCTCGGACTCGATGCAGATCTATCAGAAGCCGATGAAAGGCTACGATCTTTACAGAATCGGAAACAGGACTTGCTCCTCAGAAGTCAAGATAGGCAATCGACTATCCGCGACCTCGAGAAGCGGATCTGCTTTTTCGAAGAGAATGAATCGTGTCCCGTATGCGAGCAGGCCCTTTCAGACGGCCATAAACATGAGATTTTACGGACAACAAAAGAAGATAGGAATCGGTGGAAGTCAACGCTTAAGCAAATTGGAGAAGAAGGCCAAGGAGTGGAATCGGAGATTAACCAACAGACTAGCCTACTTTCAACGCTTCGAGATAGGGTACATAAAATCACTGCCAATACCCGAGAGATTACGGCGATCAACTCAACGATATCTGATTACCAATCGTACCTAGAAAAAGAAGTTTCAGCAGATTTAAAAGCTGCCGAAGCTGATCTATCATCGATGGATAATGATAGAAGTAAGTTAATGGAAGAAAAATTCCGTATTAGCGAAGAATCTTCTTATAACTTTGTTATGTCTGAAATGCTAAAAGATACTGGTATTAAGACTAAGATTATTAAACAATATCTTCCTGTTATTAATAAATTAGTAAATCAGTACTTACAGGTATTAGATTTCTTTGTACACTTTGATCTAGACGAAAGCTTTAGTGAAACTATACGATCTAGACATCGTGATGAATTTACATATGCATCATTTAGTGAAGGAGAAAAACAACGTATTGATCTAGCACTTCTATTTACTTGGAGACAGATTGCTAAGATGAAAAACTCTGTAGCAACAAATTTGCTTATATTGGATGAAACATTTGACTCTTCACTAGACCATGAAGGTGTAGATAATCTACTTAAGATTCTTTATACACTTGGCGATGATACGAATATCTTTGTTATATCCCATAAAGGGGAAATCCTAGATGGTAAGTTTGGATCCAAAATTGAATTTAAAAAAGAAAAGAATTTCAGTAAAATTGCAGCTTAATGGTTTACAAATGAATCATTATGTGGTATAATTATCTAATAATAAGATATGGAGTTACATTATGGAATTAGAAGACGGTACTCTTCAGGTACTTAAGAATTTTTCTGCCATTAATCAGAATATTATGATTCGTGAAGGTAATACCCTGAAGACTGTAAATGAAGCTAGAAATATCATCGCTTATGCCGATATCAAAGAACGATTTCCAAAAGACTTTGGAATATACGATTTAAACGAATTTATTGGTGTCCTGTCACTAGTTGATACACCTCGTCTTAAATTTAACGATGAGTATGTGACAGTTGGTGATTCCACCGGTAGATCAAAGGTTAAATATTTCTTCTCTTCGGAAGAGACTTTAACCTTGCCACCTCAAAAGGTTAATATGCCTGAAACTGAGGTTAAGTTTGTACTAACAAACGATACACTAAATAAGTTGAAGCGCGCTGCATCAACTCTAGGACATGAAGAAGTATCTATTTCTGGTAAAAATGGGATATTAAGTCTTTCTGTCGTAGATCAGAAAAACGCAACATCTAATCGATATTCAATCGATATTGATGGTGAGTTTAAAGAAGGATCAGAATTTAATCTAATCCTAAATATATCAAATCTCAAAATCTTGCCTGGCGATTATGATGTTGAGATTTCTTCTAAGCTTATATCACAATTCAGTCACAAAGAATTACCTGTGAAATACTGGATTGCTTTCGAAAAGACGTCTAAATTTGGAGTTTAAATAATGTCTAATCAAGTAGAACAACTACAAGATCTTGCTAATAAGTCTTCACGTAGTACCGTAGCAGTTATCGATGCCATGACTGCTCGTGGTGCATTTAAGGGTGAAGAACTTTCTACCGTTGGTAGTCTAAGAGACCAATGCATTAATATCATTCAAATCTGTGAGCAAATGACTCAAGATGCAGCAATGGAGGATGATGAAGATTAAGTTTACAAACTTACCTATTTGTGATATAATACCCTTTTGTTATGGAGTTTGTAAATGAATGATTTTCTCTGGGTAGAGAAGTACCGTCCTCGTAAGATTGCTGAGACCATTTTACCAGATGATCTTAAGCAAACTTTCCAGAGACTAGTAGATACCGGTGAACTGCCTAATATGCTTTTCACCGGTACTGCCGGCCTCGGTAAAACCACAGTTGCAAAAGCACTGTGTAATGAATTAAATGTCGATTACATTATTATTAACGGTTCTGAAGAAGGTAACATCGACACCCTTCGTGGCAAGATTAAACAGTTTGCCTCAACCGTTTCTCTTACAGGTGGATATAAAGTAGTTATCCTAGACGAAGCAGATTATCTTAATCCTCAGTCTACACAACCGGCTCTTCGTGGATTTATCGAAGAATTTGCCAACAACTGTAGATTTATTCTTACATGTAATTTTAAGAATCGTATTATTGACCCCCTTCATTCTCGTTGTGGCGTATACGAATTTAATACTACTAAAAAAGATTTAGCAGTTCTTGCACAAAAGTTCTTCGAAAGAGCTAAGTATATTCTAGACAATGAAGGGATAGTATATAATGAAAAAGCATTACCACCGATTATTATCAAACATGCCCCGGATTGGCGGCGGATCATCAATGAGCTTCAAAGACATGCTGTTCTGGGTTTTGATCCTAACCGGACTTCTGATTTGGGTGGATCCTTTGGCGATTTATATAAATCGTTAAAAGAAAAGGACTTTAAGAAAATGCGGTCATGGGTAACTAATAATATGGATACCGATGCATCTGCTATCTTTCGTGGTTTATATGATCAAATGTACGATTACCTTAAACCTCAATCTATACCATCACTTGTATTAATTCTAGCAGACTATCAGTATAAACACGCATTTGTTGCTGATCATGAATTAAACGTTGTCGCTTGTCTGACCGAGGTTATGGCTAATGTTGAATTTGCGTGATCCTGAACAAACGACATTTATAATATCTATTATAGCTGGCATAATAGGAGGATTTGTTGCTGGCTATGATGGTACTATTATAGCAGGTTTAAGCGTATATGTTTTCCTTCGTGTTATGCAAAGAGGTATGTAATGAATCCATTTGAATATGTAAATGCTATTAATATGACTAAAAAGAATATTATGGTAGATGATATTGCTGAAAAGCAGTACGTACCATATATGACAAACCGTAGCCTGTCCTACTTTAATGATACTGTACTCATTGCAAATGAGATGAATATCAACCATCACCTAGATAACCGTCTTCAATTCGATTTTTTTATAAATATAATTAGAAAGCGGAAACGTTTTTCCAAGTGGTTCAAACCTGAATCCCAAAGTGATGTGGAAGTAGTCAAGGCTTATTATGGTTATAGCAATGAAAAAGCACGCCAAGTCTTGCCCCTTCTTACAAAAGAACAATTAGAAGTATTGAAAAAGAAGGTAGATAAAGGTGGAAGAAAATAATTTAATCGAGTGGACTCCTGGCAGTATGCTAGAAGTTACTTTAAACGAGCCGGATGATTTCCTGAAAGTACGGGAAACCCTAACTCGCATCGGTGTAGCCTCACGTAAAGATCATAAACTATATCAGTCTTGCCATATATTACATAAGCAAGGTCGTTACTTTATTGTGCATTTTAAAGAGCTATTTTTACTTGATGGTAAGAAATCTAATCTAGAAGAGAATGATATTGCCCGTAGAAATACGATTGCAACTCTTATGAGTGATTGGGGATTACTTACAATCGAAAACCGTCAATCGGCTGAGCCATTAGCGCCACTAAGACAAATTAAAATTATATCTTATAAAGATAAAGATAATTGGGAATTGTGTCCAAAATATAATATCGGAAATAAGTAAGTGCAAGAGATTAGGAAACTACCTGGAGTCGGGATTGAAATAGATATAGATCTAGCAACCTGTTCTGATGAAGAATTAAGAGAATTTGGTAAGAAAATCCCTCAAGAAGGATTTGTCCTTGTAAGGAATCAAAATCTTCATGAAAGTCAGATAGTTAGTGTATGTGAATCTATAGGTAGACTAAGTAAACCAGATTTGTATTGTATGAATCAAGATTATCCTGGCTTATTTCAAGTAACCAATGAAGTTCGAGATGGTAAAAAGATTGGCGTTTTTACTGATAAGGAATTAGATTGGCATTCGAATGGAAATGGAAGACCAACAGGTCGGGAATCCTGTGTTGGCTTATACTGTGTTAAGCCAGGCATTAATAGTGTTACTAGCGTATGTGATCTTAGATCTGCTTATGCTGATTTATCTGAAGATCTCAGAGAAATTATCAATAATGTAGATTGCTTATTTAAATTTAAAAATGGCACTTTTTATCAATTTGATGAAGATGATGAACTTCTTTCTATATTCGAAGGGCATTCGGACAATGAAGGAGTTATAAAGAATTTGGTATTTGACCATCCATGGACCGGTGAAAAGGTAATATATTTTGCTTTTCATACTATTAGAGAAATGTGGAGAAGAGATGGTGAAGATCTTTCTGAAGATTGGCTTAGGGAAACTTTACTTGAACATATTTTAAAAGAAAAATACATATACCACCATGATAATTGGCGAGAAGGTGACTTCCTCTTTATGGACCAATTCCATACTATCCATAAAAGAAATGCTGTGGAAGGTGAGAGATTCTTATATAGGACATGCTTTGATTATGAAAATTTAACCGATATACAAGTACAATAGTAAATTGACGATATATATATAATATAGAGATGCCGGTAGTCGGGTCTCATTTTTTAACCTTGCATAAGTCATGGAGGTACATATGACTGGAACATTCGCATTTCCGCGAAACGCATTTCTTGGTTTCGACCACATCTTTGATCAGCTTGAAAACATTCATAAGCAATCAAAGGATACCTATCCCCCGCATAACGTAGTAAAAGAAGATGAATTTAAATATTCATTGGAACTTGCTGTTGCGGGATTTAAAGAAGAACATATTGATATTGAAGTAAAAGATCATGTCCTTTACATCAAAGGAGATCGCCCACAACGTCGGGATCAATCTATGTATGTTCACAAAGGTATTAGTGCTCGAAATTGGAATAAGTCATTTAGACTGTCGGAATATACCGAAGTAACTGGAGCAGATCTAACGGATGGAATTTTGACTGTTAATCTAGAAGTCGTTCTTCCTGAAGAGAAGCAGCCTCGTAAAATTTCAATCACGAAAAACGAGGAATTATTAAATGACCGCAATAGTACTAAAAAGCTTAAGTCTGCCTAGACTTTCTTTTAATTGGATCGTAGAAATATTTTCATCAATTGGCAAATCTATGACAGTTTCACGCCAGTGTGCAGCAAACGAAGTAATAGCAAAAGCCTTATTGCATGAATATCCAAACCACACTTATCATAGTCTCTTAGCAGAATTGAATCGCACAACAATTCAAGGAGCATACAATGATAAATAATCTTTGGAAGTATTTCTTTAAAAAGGCTGGTTGTTCAGCCGATTCAATTTGGGAAGTAGAACAGTTGCTTACAAAACAGGTAAACAGGATCAACTAATATGTGGCCTTATACCCAAGAAGAAAATGAGCAATTAAGCTAATAAAAAAAACAGGAGAATAGCGATGAAGGATACTAGCCGGCAATGTCAAAATTGTGGGCATAGGTGTCATTGCTATTCTCCGGACTGCCCTGAATGTCATAATGATGTATGTATTCGATGTCATTGTGACAAACCAAATGTTGAAGATATACCCGATTCATTTGTAAAGGAGAACACATAATGCGTAGAAAAAATACTAATACTCGCCAAGATTATATAAAAACTCGTATTACTCAACTTATGGATGATATGAATAAAGCACATGACCAGCATGATAAAAACTGGTATAATAGATTAATTCAAGAACTTAATTGGGTATCGCAGATGGAAACAAAGCCCGATCGAAATTGTTATATGGAAGTAAAAGGAGCTATGTGGTAATGAATATTGAACAACTACGAGAAGAAATTGCAATTGACGAAGGAATTAAATATGAAATTTATCTTGATCACCTCGGCCTTCCTACTTTTGGCATCGGCCACTTGGTTATCGATTCAGATCCAGAGTCTGGACAACCAGTTGGAACTCCTGTCTCAGAAGAGCGAGTTAACGAATGCTTCGATAAAGACGTTGAAGTGGTGCTTGGAGAATGCCGAATCCTCTACGAAGATTTCGACGATTTGCCAGAAGAAGCCCAACTAATCATTGCTAACATGATGTTCAATATGGGTCGTCCACGCCTTTCTCAATTCAAAGGTATGAAACGTGGAGTAGATGCTCGAGATTGGAACGCAGCTGCTGACGAAATGGTAGATTCGAGGTGGTACCGCCAAGTGACAAATCGCGCAGAAAGGCTTGTACAAAGAATGAGGGCATTATAGGGATTTACAAACCTCGCATAATACGGTATAATAGTTGTGTTTATTAGGAGGTTGTATGTCTTTTTATGTTTCTGTGGACCATTATGGTTCCAAAGTACTTTACCGTGGATACGATAATAATGGCAAATTGGTACAGGAAAAAGTACCTTTTAGTCCTAAATTATATTTGCCATCCCCAGAGCCTACCGGTTACAAAACAATGGGCGGGAAAAATGTACGTCCAATACAATTTGAAAATCGCCATGAAATGTCCAATTGGGTTAAACAGGCAGATATTACGTCTGGCTTGAGTTATTATGGATGCGATCGTGTAGTACTACAATTTTTACAAGAAAAATTCCCAGACGAAATTAATTTTAACCAGGCTATGTTAAATGTAGTTAACCTGGACATCGAGGTCTATTCCGATGATGGCTTCCCGGAAGCTGATGAAGCCAAACATCCTATTACAGCTATTACCGCTAAATCTTCGAAACAAGGTCGTTACCACGTATGGGGATGTGGCGACTATAAAGTTTCTGAAACAATCCATAAAGACTTACACATACACTATCATAAGTGCGAAACTGAAAAAGATCTTCTTGCCAGTTTTTTAATGTGGTGGAGAGGTGATAGTGTACATAGTCCTGGCTATCCGGATATTGTTACCGGCTGGAACGTACGTCTATTCGATATACCATATATTCTAAATCGTATCGGTAAGGTATTCCAAAGCGAAGAAATTGCCCGTAAATTCTCGCCATGGAATTTATTACGTACAAAAAAGATTAACTTTAAAAATCAAAATATGGATGCGTATGAGATCCAAGGTATTAATCAGCTTGATTACTATGATCTCTTTAAGAAGTTTGCATATAGCTATGGTGCACAAGAATCTTATGCTCTGAATCATATTGCTTATGTTGTCCTTGGTGAAAAGAAAATCTCTTACGAAGAATATGGTAACCTAAGAAATCTATATAAAGAAAACTTTCAGCTTTATATTGATTATAATATTAAAGATGTTGAATTGGTACAAAAGATAGACGATAAGCTAGATCTAATTGGTCTGGCGTGTACCATTGCATATAAGGCTGGCGTTAACTTTACTGATATCTTTGGTACAACATCTATTTGGGATTCGATCGTATATCGCGAACTAACCAAAAAGAATATTGTTATACCACCTCTTGCAGATCGTGCATCACGGCAGGATATGAACGTACACTTTGCTGGTGGCTATGTCAAAGAAGTGAAAGCTGATATGTACGAATGGATTGTTAGCTTCGATCTAAATTCACTTTATCCTAATATTATTGCACAATGGAATATGTCACCAGAAACATTAGTAGCTTCCGGTGAAAATGTTTCTCGTGCAGCAAATGGTATATTATTCGATAATACCAATGAGGGTGTATTTCCTACACTTGTTAAAAACTACTATGAAGAACGTAGTATTGTTAAAAAGCAAATGCTTGCTGCACAAAGCAAATACCAAAAAAATCCTTCGCGCGAGCTCGAGCGCGAGATCGCGACGTATCAGAATAAGCAGTGGGCAATTAAGATTCTTATGAATTCTTTGTTCGGTGCTATTGGTAATAAATGGTATAGGTATTTCGATCTACGTATTGCAGAAGGTATTACCCTTACAGGTCAACATGTCATTAAGTGGTGCGAAAAAACAATTAACGATGAACTGAATAAGGTATTAGAAACTGATGAAGATTATGTTATAGCAATCGATACAGATTCTGTATATGTTAACTTTAAACCATTTGTAGAAAAGTTTAAACCAAAAGATCCTGTTAAGTTCTTAGATGAAGCATGCCAAAATCATTTTAATAAAGTTTTCGAAAAGTCTATGGCAGATCTTTTTAAAGATATGAATTGCTATGAAAACCGTATGGAGATGGGACGGGAAGTTATTGCTGACCGTGGCATATGGGTAGCTAAGAAACGTTATCTACTGAATGTGCATAACTCTGAAGGTGTACAATATTCAGAACCAAAACTTAAGATCATGGGCATCGAAGCCATTAAGTCATCTACCCCAGAAGTTGTACGTGATAAGTTTAAAGAAATCTTTAAGATTATTATATCCGGATCTGAATCGGCAACGCAAGACTTTATACAGGAATTCAAACAAGAATTTTGTAAACTGCCACCAGAAGCTGTTGCGTTTCCGCGCGGAGTAAATGATATTGGTAAGTGGTACGACAAGAAAATGACATATCAAAAAGGTTGTCCAATACATGTACGTGGCGCACTTCTCTATAATAAATTTCTAAAAGAAAAGAAGCTGCTAAATAAGTATGAGGTTATCCGAGATGGAGATAAAATTAAATTTACATATCTCAGACTACCAAATACCCTTAGGGAAAACGTAGTAGCTTTCCCTAATGGCCTACCTAAGGAAATGGATCTATATCAATACGTAGACTATGAAAAGCAATTCGAAAAAACATTTATGGAACCACTTAAGTTTATCTTGGATGCAATGGGTTGGTCAGCAGAAGAACAAATGACATTGGATGCATTCTTTGGTTAATGGGTTTACAAATTGATCAAAATGCGATATAATAATGATATATTAAAAGGAGTAACTATATGAACGATTGGGCTAATGATATGAAGCTGATGCACAAAAAGTTTGGTGTGCATGATTGGTTTCAAGCAAATAAAGAAAATAAAGATCTTATGGATAAGTATCTTCGTTTCCGTCTTTCTATGTGTAAAGAAGAACTTGACGAAACAATGACTGCTATTGAATCTAAAGATCCAGAAGAAATTGTAGATGGCTTAATCGATCTATGTGTCTTTGCTATTGGTACACTAGACGTATTTGGTGTAGATGCTAATCAGGCATGGGATCAGGTATATAAAGCAAATATGGTTAAGTCGCCTGGTGTAAAAGAAGGTCGACCTAATCCATTTGGCTTACCCGATCTAATTAAACCCGAAGGATGGAAATCACCAAGCCACGAGGGCAACCATGGAAATCTCACTAACGCTTTTTAAAAATATTTACGATAATAAAACAAATCGTAGTACTAATCTTAAAAGCTTTCAAGATTTTGAAAAAGTATTGTATGATTTGTCTAATATTCAACGTAAGTCTAAGGGCGAAGCCGAACTCATGTCGCCAGCCGTCTATGAGAAAGGTACTACCCGTGCGAATGCAAATGTTATTGAATGGTGCGGTTGGTGTGCAGTTGATGTAGACGATTATAAATTTGATGGTGAATTAAAAGATGCAATCCTTAATCATACCCGTAACTGGCGTTTCGTTTGTTATTCTACTGCTAGCAGTACTCTCGATTATCCGAAGTTTAGACTTGTATTTCCACTTAAAAGAAAAATATCAAATAAGGAAATTCCTCGTTTCAACTTTGCGTTACAGAATGCACTCGGAGGAATCGGAGATGAACAAACAAAAGATCTTGCTAGAATGTATTACATTCCTGCTAATTATGTCGGGGCTAACAATTTTATCTTCTCTCACGATGGCGATTATGTTGATCCAGATGCTTTAATAAAGGAATTCCCTTATGCCGAAAAAACCAATTCAAGCAAATTCTTTGATCGACTCCCAGAAGAACTCCAAAGACAAATCGTCGAGCACAGAAAATCAAGAATGGACAACACTGACATACGGTGGACGTCCTATCGCGACTGTCCCTTCTTCCCTCGTAATCTCGAAAAAGAATACAGAGTCATAAGCAATACCGGTTGGTATCATAAAATGTATCAGATAATGGTTGCTATTGCTGGTAATGCTATTAAGAAAGAATATCCTATTACTGCAGATGAAATAGCTTCCCTTTGTAGAGAATTAGATATGGAAACTGGTAATTGGTATAAAAGTAGACCACTAGATAAAGAAGCAGATCGTGCACTTGAATACGTTTATAGAAACATTTGATATTAGAGATATAGATCCGGATCTTCTTAAATCCCGAGCTAAAGCCGAGGCTGATAGAGTGTGGAAGCCCTATCAGAATAGATCTTGGAAAGATGCTTATATTAGTTGTCTTCAAGGTGGCGTTGCGGAAATACATGTGATATCTCAAGGATATAAGGACGATCCAAGACCATTTTTAGATCAAATTAATCTAGAAGGCGATACTATTGATAATAAAGTTCTAGATTGTACAGATAAACCTCAGGCCTGGCTAGATGCCGGCATTAGAAGAATACTGAATGATATGACAGAAAAGAAGTTTAAATACGGTGATGGGGTGGCAAATCAGATATACTTCTGGGTTATACGGAATAGGTATACGTGTAAATTACATAGGATATTTAAATGGTCAAATAATGATAAAAAATTCAAATAAAATGAATTTAGGGGGTTTACATTCCTAAAAAGCTATGATATAATATACTAGTAAAATAGGAATTAGGAGATTCAAATGTACAAGTTTTTAGAAAACCTTACAAAATTAGAAAAAACCCTTTGGAATTCACACGTAGAATTTATGGGTGTTGACAACGGTATGGCTGAAATGTATGCCCAAGATCGTAACGATGTCATCGAAGTTAAAGAACGCTTTAACCGTGGTCATATGGGTTCACTGAAAAGCTTTATCGATCGTATGGATACTCATCCACGTGAAGGTGTAGTCGTAGCTCTCGCAGCTGATCTTGGCAAAGATTGGGTTTTGGAGAATCTTGGTTATGAGGTATATGCGTAATGAAAAATACTATTCAAGTTGGTGATCTTATTAGTACCAGACATGGTACATCTAAAATCAAAAAGATTGAACTATGCGAAAAGCCTGGTGAAAAATATGGCATTCCTGTAAAAAGGGTATTTACAAATCTCCTAGATCGTGTTATAATAGATCTAGAAAATGGACACTGGACATATGGTTCAGATGCGGAGGTTATTAATGAAAGAGTCTCTTAAAGTACTTCAGCGTGCTGCTGAAATACAAACACAAAAAAGTAACGATTATCAGAATCCAAGTTCTCGTATTCGTCAGGCTATGTACTATCCTCGTGGCTGTGCAACTATTACTGATATTATGCTAGGTAAAATACTTCGTATCCAATCTGTACTTGAAGCTATGGAACAAGATCCTAGCTATACACCTAACTTCGAATCGCTCGAAGATTCTTGTGTAGATCTTATTAATTATTCTTCTTTCTTTGTAGCCTATATGAAAGGTGGTATTGAAGGTCAAGATCCTAATAATGATTTTCTAAATAGACCAAGGGTACAAAATACAAATGAACAGAGTGACGAGTAAAGACCTAGGTGAAGGTTTATATAAATTAAGGCATTTGCTTTATCACCAAGGATATGAAATTCAAACAGCATCGTGGCAGGGTACCGAGTCTCCTCCTATTTTCCTCGAAGTACTTCATGCTGATTTGATATCAAAGATGAGTGACGATCCTGATGAGGCGTCCGATCTTTGCAATGCCACACAACCTTGGGCTAACACCCATTTCGAAGAACGTGTAGGTGGCTCTCCTCTCAACCCTCCGCCATCACACGTTATGTGGCTGAAGGACACTGATCAGTACCTATCTGGCCAGGCCTTCAGCCATTCATATCCCGAACGTATGTGGGCACCAAAAAAACCTGGCATACGATTCGAAACTGGTAATCTGAATGATGCAGTTGAACTTCTTAAGAAAGATCCTACTACTCGGCAGTGTTATATTCCTATGTGGTTTCCTGAAGATCTAACTGCTGCAAATCAAGGTGAACGTGTACCCTGTTCTTTCGGTTGGCACTTTATTGAACGTGGCGATGAACTACATTGTTCATATCATATGCGTTCATGCGACGTAGTACGCCACTTACATAATGATCTATACTTTGCAAATAGACTTGGTTTATGGTTAATTGAAAAAGCTGGATTAAATTGTAAAATGGGTTATTTACATTTTAGTTCAACTAGTTTACATTGTTTCCTGAATGATAGATATTCATTAGGAAGACTGATTGGAGTTAATTAATGTGTGGTTTTGTAGTATATCCTACTGGTAGAAATCCTGAATCTGTTATTCGGAGTATCGAATATCGGGGCCTTCCAGAATTTATTGGCCATAGAGAATTCGAAGGATTTACCTTTGCGCATATTGCATTACCATTTGTTAATCTAGATCCAGATATTGCTATACAGCCAGTTGGTGATGACTTCCCTGGTTTATTTGTTGGCGAAATATTTAATTTTAATTCTGAAAAATATGAAACAGATGCCCAACAAATCCATGACGATTTCTTTTATGGTGAATTTGGTTTCGATTCATTTATGAATTATGATGGATTCTTTACCTATGTTACTGTAATGGGTGATTACTTATTTGGTATAACAGATCATCTTGGCATCAAGCCTCTTTATTATCGTACTGATATGGAAGCAATGGCATCTGAAATCGATGTACTAAAACTTTTTGGTCCAGTTACAATCGATGAAACATTTATGTCAAATACTTTGAAGTGGGGTTATTCACCAGATCCAAGAACACCATTTAATGAAATTAAACAGCTTCCCCCTGGTCATTTTATCCATCAAGGTGTTATACATAATTATTGGGATTGGGAAAAAGTTAAAACCGATACCTTATATAATGATATGAAACGTTCAGTTGTATCCAGACTTAGTGGTCAAAGAGAAGTTTCTATGCTACTATCAGGCGGACTAGATTCTAGTATTATACATGGTCTTCTCAAAGAGATTGGTCATGACATTACCTGTATCCATGTAGAAAATCACGAAAAAGACTTTGCACATCTTGTATCAGATAATCTTGTTGAGGTAACACTTGATGACGTATCTGATGAGGAAGCAGTTAGTATCCATCAATCACCAGTAGATCTTGGTTCAGTTAAACCACAAATTGCTATGGCCAGAAAGCTACGCGAATTAGGTTTCCATGCAGTTATGACTGGCGATGGCGCAGATGAATTATTCGGTGGATATAGACGTGCAAAAGAATATGATAGTCAGTATTCCGATACATTTGTCGAACTACCATACTATCATCTTCCCAAACTAGATCGGACTATGATGAGATCTACAATCGAACTTCGTGCGCCATTCCTGGCACCATATATTGTTAAACATGCATTGAATACGCCTTATTCACTTCGCAATGGTGAAAAGAAAGTCTTAAAAGAAGTATTCAAAGATATTGTTCCTAAGGAGATTCTGAATCGTGAAAAGCATCCTCTCAAAACTGACAAGATCAGAAAAGACCCAATCGATCAAAGAATCATCAACGACGAAATCTTTAGAACAATCCAATAAATGGGATAAAAGATATATGCAGCTAGCTAAAGAAGCTGCTAGTTGGTCGAAAGATCCTTCAACTAAAATTGGTGCAGTTTGTATTGGAACTAAAGGTCAAGTATTATCTACAGGCTATAATGGGTTTCCCCGGGGTATAGACGATAGTCTTACACGTTACTACGATCGGGAATTAAAATACAAAATGGTAGTTCACGCAGAAATGAATGCCATTTTTAATGCAACATACAACGGTGTTTCACTCGATGGATCAACAATGTATGTTCATGGATTACCTGTTTGTTCAGATTGTGCAAAAGGTATTATCCAAGTCGGTGTCAAGAGGATTGTTATGGATGGATCAATTCCAAATAGGTGGAAAGACTCTTGGCAATTAACACAAAAAATGTTTAACGAAGCAAATGTTAAATGGGAGTTAACCAATGTCAGCAACCCAAGAATGGATTAAAAAGCAGTATCAAAATGAGCGCGGCGTCGTAGGTGAAAATGTGGAATACACAAACATGCGATTAAGCAGAGAAGCTATGGATTTAAAAGAAAGGGTTAAGAAACTAGAAACTGACATGGCATTTTTAATAAAAGAAAAAAATGAAGAATAAAATCCTAATCATTGGACATAGTCCAGCCAAAAAGAATATACTTAAGTCTCCTACTATGAAAAGACTTCATAGGTGGATGGATGAATGTGGTATCGATTTCTATGGCTTTACTAATCTTTGTTATGAACCTAAGGCGAAGCTAAAGGAAGAAGATATCTTTTTGACTGATATGTCTGGTCACAGGATTATAGCATTGGGAGGATTCGTTTCCAAATATTTAAATAAATTGGGTGTGGAGCACTTTGCTGCTCCGCATCCATCACCATTGAATAGAAACCTAAATGATAAATCATTTGAAAATAAAATTATTAATGAATTAAAGGTTTACATTGACCCGACATTGTGATATAATTACTATTATTTGGAGAAGAATATGAAAGTCGGTATTACCGGATCAAAGGGATTTATTGGATCCTATCTAACAAAAGCTCTTTTAAATTCTGGATATACTATTTCAGAATGGGATCTTAAAGATGGAAGGGATATTAAAGATTTCTCTGTATCGGGATTAGATTATGTTGTACATCTTGCTGCATATGCAAATGTACGTCAGTCTATTAAAGATCCGCAAAAATACTGGATTAATAATGTAGAATATACCACTGAGATCCAAAAACAGTGCCATTATAATCAGGTACCTCTTTTATATGCATCTTCATCTTGTATCCACCGGTGGTGGTTATCCCCATATGGTACTACTAAAAAAGTAAATGAAGAAACAGCATTTCCAAATCAAGTAGCACTTAGATTTACTACCGTATATGGTGATGGTGCACGAGATACTATGCTTATTCCTAAATTATTGGACGGATCAGTAACGTATTTAACTAATCATATCAGAGATTTTGTACATGTCGATGATGTGATAGATGCTATATTAATATTAATGAGACAAGATATAAGATTGAAACGTGCTTATGATATTGGTACCGGTACCGGTGTATTAGTATCTGATTTAGGACCTATTGCTGGATATTCAGATTTAACTATTAAAGATGGAGATCCATGTGAAGCCCTAGATAATACAGCAGATAATTCTTCTATGAAAGATCTTGGTTGGGAGCCAAAATATGATGTAGAAAAATATGTACACGTAAAAACTTCAGGAGAGAATATATGAGTATTATGGATAAACTCAAAAAGAATAGTAAGGTCAAAGAAACTTCTATTCTTTCAGAGTCTAAATTTTTTAATGAAAAAGATATGGTTACTACAGACGTTCCTATGATTAACGTTGCCCTATCTGGTTCCGTGGATGGCGGACTTGCACCAGGACTTACAGTATTAGCTGGTCCATCCAAACACTTCAAGACCTCCTTTGGTCTAATTATGGCATCGGCGTATTTAAAAAAGTATGCTGATGCCGTACTACTTTTTTACGATTCAGAGTTTGGTTCTCCACAGTCATATTTCGAACAATTTGATATTGATACCTCTCGTGTTCTTCATACACCAATTACCAATGTAGAAGAATTAAAGTTTGATTTGATTGGTCAACTAGAAGAACTTGATCGTAAAGATAAAGTCGTTATTGTTATTGATTCTATTGGTAACCTTGCATCAAAGAAAGAAATGGAAGATGCTATCAATGAAAAATCAGTTGCAGATATGTCAAGAGCAAAAGCCCTAAAAGGTTTGTTCCGCATGACTACACCTTATTTGAATATGAAAGATATTCCTCTTATTGCAGTTAATCATACATATCAAGAGATGGGTCTATTCCCGAAAGCTATTGTATCTGGTGGAACTGGTATATACTATTCAGCAGATAATATCTGGATCCTAGGTCGTCAACAAGATAAAGTTGGTACCGAAATTAAAGGATACCATTTTGTAATTAATGTGGAGAAATCACGTTATGTTAGGGAAAAGTCGAAGATTCCTATTTCGGTGTCTTGGGAAGGTGGAGTACAAAAGTGGTCTGGCTTGCTTGACGTTGCTCTCGAAGGTAAATATGTTGCTAAGCCATCTAATGGCTGGTATTGCAGGGTTAGCCGGGAGACTGGTGAATTACTTGAGCCAAAAGTACGAGAAAAACAAACACTAGAAGAAGAATTCTGGTTACCTATTTTAGAAGAAACCGATTTTAAAGACTTTCTTAACAAAAAATATTCTATTGGTGGGATGGTGATTGAAAATGAATGCTGAATGGGGTGTTGACTATGAAATGGTCCCCATGCCTGAGCACAATCAAGCATGGGCTATTCGAATACTAAAGGGACAATTTGTAGAGACTGTAATTGAATTTAATAATATTACTTTTAATAAAGTCGAAAAAGGAGTTCTTAATTTTAGTTTTAATATTGTATCTTCTCCGGATGCAAATTTGACAACAGAAAATGTCGATTTGCAGGATAAGGCTGGTGATATACTACAATCTGTATGTGCCGAAGGAATAAAAAATGATTCACTACAGATAATAGAAATAGAGAAAGATGAATAAAAATGGCATTAACATCAGATATTGATCGTATTATTATGCTAATGGAAGAGATAGCATATGCAGAATCGCAGCTTCAACCTCATGATACAGGTCACATTAATACTGCAATCAGTTGGATGCAAAAAAGAGTAAACGAAATCAAGGACAAATCTAAAAATGAAAATTCTAGTTATGGGCCTCCCGGGCGCAGGTAAAACCTGGCTATCAGAAAGACTACAAAAATATTTAGGATCAGCATGGTATAATGCTGATAAAGTTCGCGAGATGGCGAATGATTGGGACTTCTCTCCTGAAGGTAGGGTAAGACAGGCAAATCGAATGAAGACATTCGCTGACTATGAAAAATCTCATGGTCGATATGTCATCTGCGATTTTGTCTGTCCTACTCGACAAACAAGAGACGCCTTTAATCCAGATCTAGTCATTTGGTTAAATACTATCGAAGAAGGAAGGTTTGAAGATACAAATAATATGTTTGAAAAACCTGAACTAGTTGATTGGGTAGTAGAAGGATTCTTATCCGATAAAGAAATCGAAGAAATCGCTACAGAAATAAAGGGTTACGGTGTATAAAATGGCTGATATTATTATTAAAGAATTCGACTGGAAAAATCCAACAGTACAGATGCTTGGGCGCTGGCAACCATGGCATGATGGTCATTCAGAACTATTTAAAAGATGCCATGCTATGACTGGACAAGTAGCTATTATGATCCGTACAGTACCAGAGTCACGCGAAGCAAATTCACGTGTTCCCGGTCAAGATGATAATCCATTTGATATTAAAACTGTAAAAGAGAATATTCGTTTGGGATTAAAAAAAGAAGGGTTTACAGAAGACGAAGATTACGTTATAATGATCGTACCAAACATCGTTGACATTGGATATGGACGTGGTGTTGGGTATACATTTACAGAACATGATCTTGGAAAAGAAGTACATTCTATTTCAGCTACTAAGATTCGTGAACAGATGAGGGAAGAAGGTAAACTTGCAAAAAAACATTGAACAGACTATCCTTCGTAATCTTTTAACAGATGAAAATTATATGCGGAAAGTTCTTCCGTTTATAAAGCCAGATTACTTTGAAGGTGTCTATCGTATATTATTTAGAGAAGCCGGTAAGTTTGTTGGAAAGTATAATAAACTTCCAACTTCGGAATCGTTTATTATTGAGCTTGATCAATCTGATAAACTTACTGGTGAACAGTATTCCTTAGCGAATGATATTATTCCACATCTTTTTTCTAAAGAAGAAATTGATGAAAATTGGCTATTAGATACAACTGAAAAATGGTGTCAAGATAGGGCAATCTATAATGCTATTATGGAATCAATTACTATTATTGATGGCAAGCATGATTCTCTAACAAAAAATGCTTTACCTGATCTTTTACAAAAAGCATTAGGTGTTGGGTTTGATACTAATATTGGTCACGATTACGTTGAAAACGCAGAGCAAAGATATGAATTTTATCATACAGAAGAAGATAGGATTCCATTTGATCTCGATTATTTTAATAAGATTACAAAGGGTGGTGTACCGAATAAGACACTTAACATTGCCCTTGCAGGTACTGGCGTTGGCAAGTCTCTATTCATGTGTCATGTTGCTGCTAGTGCTTTGGTAGAAGGCAAAAATGCTTTATATATTACAATGGAAATGGCAGAAGAACGTATTGCAGAACGTATCGATGCAAATCTATTGAATATTCCTATTGATCAATTATCGAATGTTTCGAAAACGGATTTTACACAAAAGGTTGCAAATCTTGCTAAGAAGACAACAGGTAAGCTAATCGTAAAAGAATATCCTACAGGATCAGCACATTCAGGTCATTTCCGTGCACTCTTAAATGAATTAAAACTAAAGAAACAATTTGAACCAGATATTATCTTTATTGATTATTTAAATATCTGTGCTTCATCTCGAATGAAAGGAATGGGTGGTGCAATTAACTCATACTCGTACATTAAGGCAATTGCTGAAGAGCTACGTGGTCTTGCGGTCGAATTCGACGTACCGATCTTCTCTGCAACGCAAACGACTCGTTCTGGTTATTCTAACTCAGATGTTGGGCTTGAAGATACGTCCGAGTCTTTTGGATTACCCGCTACCGCTGATTTGATGTTTGCTCTTATTTCAACTGAAGAATTAGAACAAATGGGTCAAATAGCTGTAAAACAATTAAAAAATAGATATAATGATCCGACACTTCATAAGAGATTCGTTCTTGGTGTAGATCGTTCTAAGATGCGTCTTTATGATGTTGATGAAAATGAACAGAATCTAACAGATGATACACCAGTCTTTGATAGCACAGAAGCAGGACAAAGATTTAAGGATTTTAAGCTATGAAATATAAAAATTATGAATTAACTACCTATTGGGGTGATGAAGAATATCATGATAGAAAAGCAAACGTTATGCGAAATAATAAAGGATTCTATGTAGAATTATATAAAGGGGAAGAACTAATTGAAGTTCGAACCTTATATGATCATAGTGAAATCTACGCAGAAAATGCTGCAGAAAACTATGTGATAGGAATTTTAAATCCATGAGTGATCATAAGATTCTTTTTATTACAGACTTGATTGATCAAAGACTTCGCAAGGAGAAGGAAATCGAGTACTATGAAAAGGAACTTGAAGAGATTACAAAAAGGCTTTTCTTTTTAAAAAAGGAAAAAGATCTAACAGAACTAATCATAAACATTATTCAAAACGAAAAAGTAATTGACGTTCGTGAAAACCTTTATGATAGAATAGGACAAAATAATGACAGTCAAACTGATTAGTTATTCAAAGGGAGAGAAAGATGAAAGTCTCCAGGACATCATTGCGTATACAGCCCGTGTCTCGAATCCGTCCAACCAAGACAATACCGAAACGTCAGAAAGATTATTACGATATCTCATCCGAGAAAAACACTGGTCACCATTTGAAATGGTTAGCGCTTGCTTGGAAGTAACTACTACTCGTGATATTGCTCGTCAACTATTACGACATAGATCATTTTCATTCCAAGAGTTTTCTCAGCGATATGCAGACCCTACACAAGATCTGAATTTTGTTATGAGACAAGCAAGACTTCAGGATACAAAAAATAGACAAAATAGTATTGAACTATCTGATATGATGGATAGTGATGAAAGAATTGATTTAGAATTAAATTGGTATAAAGAACAGGCGGAAGTATTAAATGCAGCAAGAAAATCATATGAATGGGCAATCGAAAAGGGTATTGCTAAGGAACAAGCTCGCTCGGTTTTACCGGAAGGTATCATGGAATCTCGACTCTATGTTAACGGTACCATTAGGTCCTGGATCCACTATGTCAACCTACGCTCTGGAAATGGAACGCAAAAAGAACATATTGAATTAGCTCGCGCATGCTCGGCCGCGCTCGAACCAGTCTTTCCAATGATTAAGGAATTTTGCCATTAAATATCTAGTTCTAATACTTTGTTTAGCTTCTACTGCTTCGTACGCAGAAGGTCAAACCTATACTGGTAGCGAAGATAAAACCCACTGTACCTTGTGGAATACGAATCCTTTACGATGGCCACAGACTATTTTAGGTCTAGAACCTATGGAATGTAGGCGTAAAGCAGTTCCACCTACTACAAATAATACTATTAATTGTAGATTAAAAAGACAATATATTGATCCTGAATCTGATGAGCGTATGTGCATATACGAGAGAGGAGCAACAGGACAGGGTGATCTTACAGTAGCTATGGATAAGTATTTTCATTGTCCTAGAACTCAAATGTGCACACAGAGTCCTGGATCTGATACTACATTAGATTAAAAATAATTCAAATTAATTTAATTTAGGGGGTTTACAATCCTTTTTTCTTATGGTATAATAGTAAGAATAATTAGGAAGAGGAGTTTATATTATGTCAAAGATGGCTTCAAATGCAAAGTTCAAGCAGTTCGTTGTAAACCTAAATGTAGAGGATCAGCACACTGTAATTGAGCGTCAGAGCCGTTTGCTTCCTGCATTTATTATGCAAGAGGTTTCTACCACCAATAATCCTAAAGTTATTCGCAAATTAGAAAGTCGCCTTAAGCAGGTTCGCTTAATGATGAGTTCGCTAATTGCAAATGGGAAAGTAATATAATGAAACGATATGTCTTTCTCGGTGCATGTGCTTTTGCTTTTCTTGGGGGATTAGTTACTGGTAAGTCAGCCTTTGGCGGTGAAGCAATTGCTGGTAATATCCACTCTCCAGAGTCTGAGCAAAAGTGTTTAGCAGATAATATATATTTCGAAGCTCGTAACCAGATACATAGGGGAATGATTGGTGTCGCTCTTGTCACTCGTAACCGTGTTCTTGATTCTAGGTTTCCTCATTCATATTGTGAGGTTGTTAAGCAAGGACCTGAAAGACCATCGTGGAAACAAAATGGGACTATGGTACCTCTTCGCCACCGGTGCCAATTTAGTTGGTATTGTGATGGCAAGTCTGATAGCATTTCTTATCACGACACTAGTGTGTATGAACTTGCTCGTGCCATCGCTTTTAAAGTCTATCACGGAGAATTTACCGACTTTACAGATGGCGCCACTCATTATCATGCCGATTATGTTAGACCAGAATGGGCATCAACAAAAACCAAAACAATGACAATTGATCAACATATTTTTTATAGATGGGAAAAATAATGAAAAATCTATTTCCGGAAAATGATTTGCCTGAATTCAAGTTTAACGAAGATATGTATATTGATGAGATTGCTGATTACATCATTGCGACATATAGTCAACATTACTCTAAGAAACGATTTCAGGCATCAGAGTTTATCTATGATACTGGTCATGGTACTGGATTTAATATGGGCAATGTAATGAAATATGCTCAGAGATATGGCAATAAAGGTACTAGAGATGATCATCGGAAGGATCTGATGAAGGTGATTCATTATGCGATTCTTCAGCTGCACGTGCACGATACTTCGCAAGACGAATGGTCTCTTTAAGATCAAATAGTTCTTTTTCTAATTGTGTTTGTGGTGCTCGAATATCCTCTAACGTCTTATCATAAAGATAGGCGTTAAAGAAAAGTATGGCAACTAATAGTGCTATAATTGACAACAGTATTACCTCTAACATACATTACCATTGACTTGACAATTGGCCTTTGTTTACTGGCTTACACTTCCACTGGTATGGCTTAAAACCAGACATAGTTAAATGTATAGCTTGGGACATTTCTAAAGCCCGAGCTTCACATCTTTCGTATGTTTTGTATGGTCCTCTCTGGTCTTCTAGCACTACGCACTGATTAGGATCAGATATAAGACAAGCTAAAACTAAAGCCATATACATTTTTTTTTCTTTCTATATTAAACTGCCGAATATACTACAAATATTAATCCACCACCGCCTAGTATTACACAACTACCAATAATAATAAACATTTTAACAGTTTCCCAAAACTCAGCTTGTTCTTTTAATCTTCTTCTTCTTTCTGCTTCAGCTGCTTCCCTTGCCTCTGCAATTCGTTTTTGACGTTCGTCTAAAATACCTTGCCAAGTTCCAGGGCCAAAGCGCATATCAATTAGATTACGCATCTCCTGCATTTTT
>Ga0255756_1000199_pt1 | contig 72043 bp, 42 predicted proteins | sample 011ome_20_FD_179956 | JGI IMG/M metagenome (GOLD analysis project Ga0255756, IMG submission 179956) | Coastal salt marsh microbial communities from the Groves Creek Marsh, Skidaway Island, Georgia - 011509CT metaG (version 2) | ecosystem: Environmental > Aquatic > Marine > Intertidal zone > Salt... | reverse complement strand
AAAGTGACGATGATATCGATAATGAATAGTAAAAGGTACCATGGTACCTGGTACTTCTGCACTAATGTATATTTGTACACTATGACTCTAAAAGCTTTAATGTTGAGTACGCACGTGCCTTCTCAAACTACCAGATTCACTAAAACGCTTCTCGCACACATCACATTTATACGGTTTCTCGTTCGTGTGAATACGCATGTGCTTTTCCAAATTACCGGCTTGAGTAAAACGCTTCTCGCACACATCGCATTCATACGGCTTCTCGTTCGTGTGAATACGCACGTGGCTTTGCAAACTACCAAGTTGACGAAAACGCGCCTCGCACACGACACATTTATACGGTTTCTCGTTCGTGTGAATACGCTTGTGGCTTTGCAAAGTATTAGAATGACGAAAACGCTTCTCGCACACATCGCATTCGTACGGTTTCTCGTTCGTGTGAATACGCATGTGTATGGCCAATTGGGATGGACTTCCAAACACCTTCTCACACACATCACATTCGTACGCTCTCTTTCTCTTCGCTCCTTTCCTAACAGTCATCTCTTCTTCTCGTATCTGTTCGTCCTCCTCCTCCTCCTCCTCCTCATCAGGTATTCTCAAACGCAACAACGCTCGTTCTTCTTCTTCTCGCTTCAATAATCGTTCTTCTCTCTCCTCTCTGTCGCTCGCGACCACCACCGTTTTCGCGTTCACCGCGCGCTGCGGGTGTGGATTCTTTTTTCTCATTTTGGAGAGTTAAAACTCCCCCAAACTCAGAATGCAAAAATATCTTTTCCGCTTGAAAATACTTTTGGTGTTGAAAAAAGGCAGAATGTCAACTTACACGTCTCTTCGACTGCGGAAGCGTTTCCCGTAAAAACTGCGCGAAACCATCGACTGCTTCTCGAGAGATACGTCCGACGTTTGCGCGGCGTTCTTTTTTGTTCTTTCGATTGCGGAGAGGTGTTGCTTTTCTTCTCCACACACGATTAGGATTTGAATAAAAATATCTTCACTTTTTCCTCTCCTTTTAGGGGGGTAGGACTTTCACGCACATATACATACACACATATATATATATAATGATCGGCGTCGTCGAAACCTTTCTCCCTTGCCAAACGCGAGAATGTTCTTCGTCGTCGTCTCGTTCGTCGACGAGAGGTATCGTCGCGAGAAGAAGCGCTTTTCTACCGTCCTCAAAGTCTTTGATGATTTCGTCGAAACAGGAGGGGAAAAATCGCCGCCGCTGTGATTGCATCGCGAGAGCGATGCTCAGAAACAACAACGACAACGGCAACAGAAAGAGCGACGAAAAGGAGGACGACGGTATTGAGAATACGACCGCGACGCGTTTTCGTCGTTTACGTCGTGTGCAAACTCCGAAAAAGCTCTTCTCTTTCCTCCTGTCCTCGTCGTCGCATTCATCATCGAAGAAGAAGAAGAATTCAAAATTGAATCCGACGATGGACGAAGCCCTTCGAAGAAGACTCTCTTTAGTCGCCGAATACGCGAACGAGATGATGGACGACGTTTTCAACAACAACAACAACAACAACAACAACAACAACGCAAAAAAGAAGTTGTTTTTTGAGTACAAACTCGGGACGACGGAGGAGCAAAGGCAAGAGCGGATCGAAAGACAGTTAGGGTCGTCCTACGAGGAGGAGGAGGAGGAGGAAGAGGAGACGAGCGGTAATAGCGGTACTAATACTACTTCAAAAGGAAACGACGAGAGGATTGAAAACAACTCTTTATTATCGGTAACGTTGGGTGTTGATTCAACCATAGACGAACCGACCACGATTGAGGACATTCTTTTTCCTCAGGAAGAGTTGCGACGAGAAGTCGACGCGTTAGAGAAGGATCCGGATGACTTTGATTTCGAAGGCGAGGAAGATTTCGTGGCGTCGTTGTCGAAAAATGAATTGTTTCGAAACGTGAGCGCGGAAACCAGAGGGTTTCTTTTGTTTAACTTGATCATTTTTATGATGGGTTCGAACATAGTTTTGGTGAAAATGGCGCAGACGAATATAAGTCCGGACGCGTTTGGGTTGTTTCGCTTTTTGGCGGCGAGTTTGACGTTTTTGCCGTTTTCGAAGTACGCTTTGAGAGATTCGAGGATTTTGAAGATGGGAATAGAGCTTGGGTTTTGGTGCGCGGTGGGGTATTATTTTCAAGCGGTTGGTTTGGATATCACGGACGCGTCGTCCGCGTCGTTCATTTCATCGTTTACGGTTATTTCCGTGCCGTTGATTGCCATGTGGGCGGGGAGGAAAGTGCCGAAGAGCACGTGGGCGGCCATCGCGGTGGCTATTTTTGGTTTAGCGTTAATCGAAGGCGTGGTGCCTATACCCGGTTTAGAAGCGCACGATACCAAAGAAGCGCTATCAATTGTCTCCGATGCGGTTTCTGACGTCGTCTCGACGTCCGTGTTGACTGGAGAGGTTGTCCAATCGAACCCGTTTGAAGTCTTGGACTCGGCGTTGTCGCTTCCTTTGGAAAGCGTAACCGACATCGCCGAAGTCGCCACGGTGGAAACCGTCCAAAGCTTATACGGTGACTTCGCCATTCTTATTTCCGCCGTAGTGTTTGCCGTGCAAGTTTTTCGCACGGACGTCTTAGCGAACGAAGAACACTTAGGCACGAAAGAAATGATGGGCATGTGTTCGATTCAACTCTTCGTCGTGACGCTCTTTTTCGGCGGAACTTTACTGAACGACGTCCCGCGCGACGATGGACAGTTATCCACCCTCTTCACCAACAGCCTCGCTGAACTCTCCACATTTGATTGGCACTCCGTTCCGTGGTTCTTAGTCGCGTACACCGGCGTTGTAACCACCGCGTTCGCGTTATACGCGGAAACCGTCGCGCTGAAATACATCCCGTCTGAAAAAGCGAGCGTGATTTACACGACGGAACCGCTCTGGGGCGCCGCGTTCGCGTACGTTTTGTTAGGCGAACGCATGGGTATAAACGGCTACATAGGCGGCGCTTTAATCCTAGCCAGCTCGTTCTTATCCTCCAGCTCGAATAAAGCCATCGTTCTGCCGGGAGAAGAAGAAGAAGCATCCGCCATGAAAAAAATCGAGTAGAGCGGCGAGTAGTAGAAGAAAATTCGCGCGAAAGCGAGTAGAAGAAGAAAGCGTAGAAGACGTACCAATAGTCATAGAAAGTAGAGAGATTGTATTTTACATTGAAGAAGCCAATCGCTGTTGGCAGATCATTGCGTTAAAATCGAGCGCAAGAAAAATCGTTCGTCTCTCTCTTGCAAAGAAAAGCCATCCTCCTTACTTTCCCAAAAACATCATCACATCATCGCACACACAACACACGAACGTAATAATAATAAACGACAACTTTAATAAATGAGCTCTAAAAAAGACCAATTCCTGACCGCGTGTCGCAACCAAAAGTTGGACACGGTCCGTTGGGGGATCAACGCCGGCGGGCAACAACCGTCCTCGCGCGACGAAAACGGCATGACCGCTTTAATGATTTGCGCCTCCTTGAACAAACACAAAGCGTTGCAGATGCTTTGCGACTGGACTCGAAGGGCGAGAATGCGAGAACAACTGGATTTAACCGACGGGAACGGGGACGGCGTGACCGCGTTAATGATGGCGGCGAAGTTTGGGCACGAAGAATCGTGTTCGGAACTGTTAGACGCCGGGTGTGACTTCAAGGTAAAGTGTGGACGAGGGAAGACGGCGGCGGATTACGCGAGAGCGGAAGGGAAAAACGAAAAGTTGGCGCGCCTGATCGAACGAGGCGGGGAAGAAAGCGAAGAGGAGGAAGAAGAGGGAGAGGAAGAGGAAGATGCAAACGCGGTGGAAGGCGAGACGGCGACGCAAAGAAGCAAGAGGAAGAAGAAGGAGATGGAAGCGAAGGAGCGCGGCGGCGGCGGCGCGGCGGTCGCGGCGAAGGAGAGCAAGAAGGGAGAGAGCAAGAAGGATAAGGACGAAGAGGAGGACGACGGGAAAGAGGCGCCGGAACCGAAATGGCCTGAAGTGAAGAAGGCGATGAAGGAAAAAGCGAAGGAATTGACGATTTCGAGGAAATTGGAAGATGGGGAGGAATTGGATTTGGCGATGTTTTATTGTTCGAGCGTGAACACGCTGAAAATCGAGTGCGGGAAATCGTTGACGAGTTTACCGAAAGAGATTAAAAAACTGAAAGGTTTGTTGACGTTGATTGTGAGCGAGAACGGGTTGACGAGTTTACCGAAAGAGATTGGAAAGTTGAAGAACTTGAGAGTGTTGGAGTGCGAGGGGAATAAGTTGGAAGCGTTGCCGGAGGAGTTGAGCAAGTTGCAAAATTTGGAAATCTTGCGTTTAGGGAGGAATCAGATTAAAGATTTGAGCGCGTTGAAAAAGATGAATAATTTAGTAACTTTAGTGGTGGATAACAATCGATTGCGAACGTTGGACGATTTCGATTTAGGCTCCAAGTCGAGGTTGATTACTTTGAGCGCAAATAACAACGAAATCGTGGATGCGCCGTCGGATATCGGGAAGTGCACGCTGTTGACGGAAATCTTGTTGAACAAGAACAACATCGAAGAGTTACCGGGAGAGTGGGGCGAGTTGAAAGAGAAAAAAGTCCGTGAGATTGATTTAGACGATAATCCGATCAAGGACTCCAAGATTAAAAAGATGATGGGGAAGAGCGATAAGTTCGTCAAGGAGCTCTTAACGTACGTGAGAAAAAATTGCAAGACGGGATTGGCGAAGAAAGCCGGGAACGCGGTGAAAAGTTCAAAGAAGAAGAAAGAAGAAAGCGAAGACGAAGACGAAGAAAAAGAAGAAAAAGAAGAGAAGAAAGAAGAGACGACGGGAGACGCCGGAAAAGAAGAACAAGAAGAACAAGACGGCGACGTTTCTGAGACTGAATCCGAACTCGAAGAGCGCATGTCCAAAATGTCAAAGAAGGAAAAAGAAAAGTTCAAACGGAAGCTCGTGGAAAAACAAGCGGAAAAAGCGAGAAAAGTAGCCCTGGAAAAACGCTTGAAAGAAGACGCGGAAAATCTGAAACGCATGGAAGAGTTAGTCATTAGCGGCGCCGGGAATAACGACGACGGCGAAGATTCCGACGAACCCATCGACTCGGACGACGAAGAAGCGCTCTTGGCGCGCAAACAAAAACAAAAGCAAAAATCGAAACCGACGTTCATGTACGCCCTCACGGACGAACAACGCAAGGAAGCGGAAAAAGCGGAAGCCAAACGATTATTCGAAAAGGAAAAAGCCGAACGCGAAGCCGCGGAAGCGCTCAAACGTAAAGAAGAGGATGCCAAAAATAAAGCGAAAGACCTCAACGCGGTCAAACTCGACGGCGACGCCGGAAAAGACGGTCGATACACGTGGTCCTACGCCAACGGTAAATTCGATCGGTCCGTGACAAAAACACCTCCAAAAACCGAACACACCATCGAAGTCGTCATCCCAAAACTCATTTGCGGTCGACTCATCGGTAAAGGCGGAGCGACTATCAAATCCGTCTCCGAGCGAAGCAAAGTCGTCCGCGTGAACATCGACGAAACCAAAGGAGGCGCCGGGAACAGCCTGTTAGTCGTCCAAGGCTCGGAAAGCGCCATGGAAAGCGCCAGGATGTTGTTCAACAACGCCATGTAAAAGTAGCGAGAGAGATATGCGTAGACACGTGTGATATATAAAAGAGAGAGAGAGAGAGAGAGAGAAGAGAGAGAATATAATAGCCTCTTTCACGCGCATCATCTCGCATCAAAGTCTCTTGCATCTGAAGTAAGTTTGACATTTTTCCCTCCTGCATCCATACACGAACACAATTTACAAATTCTCGTTAGAATTAAAATGCTCACCGCGAGATTGGAAAAGCGCGTCCGCGACCTCGTCTCGAAGAAAGAGGAGGAGAGGAAGACGAAGAGGAAGAAGAACCAGCGAAACCGTTTCCTTCCCTCGGCGCGCGCGATTAAGAAACTCTGCGCGGACATCGAGTCTCGAGGATTTACGCGAGCGGACGTGAAACGATGCGTTTTGGACGCACTTCTCGAAGACGATGAAGATGAAGATGAAAAAGAGTGGAAGAATAACGAGTGGGTGGAGAAATGCTTCGACCGATTACTGATGCAGCTGGAGAGGCAACGACTGCCGAGAGCGTTTCGAGGCGGCGCCGTCGCTTCTACAAATACTACGACGGAAGGCGAAGACTTGGAAAAGGTGCTCGTGGTGACAGTTGAGAAACCAAAAGTACGGACGACGACGACATCGATATGCGAAAGAAAAGAAGACGATGATAAAGAACTCGAAGAACGAAGGATAAAGATGATGAAAGAGCGCGAGGAAATGGTTCGCGTGGCGAACGAGCGACGACGGGAAAAACTGGAAGAGCGGGAGAAAGCGGAGGCGAAGGCGTTTCGCGAGGCGCAGATGAGGATGGTTCGAGCGACGGAGGCGGCGGCGGCGGCGTCTGGGTCGTCGGAAGAGGAAGGGTCATCCTCGGATTCGGAGGATTCTCTCGAGAATTTCGGGTTGAGCGAGGAAGAAATCGCGCGGAGGAAGAGTCACAAGAGGAACGCGAAAATGTGCGCGGAAAACAGAGTCGGGTTTGTGAGCGAACTGCGAAAAAAATTGAAAGAAGCCAAACAGACGGCGCAAGAGGAGAAGAGGAAAGCTGGAAAGAAGATGGATAAAAAGAGAGCGAAGGAGTTAGCGGAGGGGGTGAGGAAGATTTTGAATATCGCGGAGACGTTTAAGATTGGCGAGAAAGAATTGGAGGAGGAAGAAAGGGCGTGCGCAGAAAAGCAGGAGGTTGAAGTAGAAGTAGAAGTAGAAGAAAAACTGGATAGACTAGAAACAAAGAATGAAGTAGTAGAAAAGACAGTGGAAGCGAAAGAGATAAAACGCGATGCCAACAGCGACGACGACGACGACGACGACGACGATGATTTCCAAATTCTTGACGTTTTCGGTGACGACGAGCCTGAAGCGTTGAAGCTAACGCCGGAAGACGAAGCGAAAGCGAAGCGCAAAAATATCGAAGCTTCGGTAGTTGTTGGACCAGTCTTACACGTCGAAGGCACCGTTGGTGCCGCCATCGAAGCGACGAAATATTCCAAGAAAAAAGTTGGGGGCGGAGGAGTGGCTGAAAGTGCATCGGCTGCGCTGGTCGCGCCTAAAGCGCTTCTTGCCAAGATGTGTGAAAAAGAGAAATGGTTGACGCCTCGCTACGATCGATTAAAAACCGACGATAAAAAAACAATTCGATACAGCGCGACAATCGAGCGATCTTCCGGGCCAAAATATCTTCGAAAACCGACGATACTAGTGCAGACAATCTCTTTTGAAGAGAAAGATGGTAACGAGCCGGACGGTGGTTGGAAGAGCGTGACGGAAGCGCAGGACGCCGCCGCGTGTGTCGCGCTTTTCCGTATCTTGTTTGTCGAAAGGGAGATGAAATTCGTCGTACCGAGCGAGTTAAATCATCAATGGCGAGATTACTATCGGCAATCCTTGTTACTTCGCGAGTTGTTCTCTGAAATCGATGGAGGCGAAGCGTGCGAGAGTAGCGATGACAAAGCACTAAATGAGGGAGGAGATGAAGAAGATTGGGAAACGTTCGCGGTGCGGGTTCGGAAAACGCTCTGCGCTGCTCGAACAGAGTGGAATCAGAAATTAGAAAGAGAGCTTGCTAATGCCGATAAAGATGCCGATAAAGCACCATCGAATAACCGCGCGGCTACATCGACTACTGCTGCGAATAAAAGTCGCGAGAGAGATTCTGACGTCGAAAAAGAAAAAGAGGAACAAAAACGAGCGCTCTCCGAACGTATTTTGCAAACCTTTCGCGAAAAAAAACAAACACCGGCGTGGAAAGATATCGAGTCCAAGCGTAACGACTTACCGATTGCCAAACTCAGAGACGATTTTTTGCGCGCATTATCTGTGAAAGATACTGTCGTCGTGTGCGGCGAAACTGGCTGCGGTAAAACGACGCAAATCCCGCAATTCGTCTTGGACGACGAGATTGAAAATCTGCGTGGCGCGAGCGCGAATATTATTTGCACGCAACCTCGTCGCGTCGCCGCAACTTCAGTCGCTGAACGCGTTTGTTTCGAAAGATGCGAAAGAGATGGCGTCGGTGGAAGAACGAGCGATGTCGGATATCAGGTCAGAGGCGACAACAAGACGAATCGTAGCTCGACAAAGTTGACGTTTTGTACGGTCGGTATTCTCCTGAGACGATTGCAAGGCGATCGATACTTGAAAGGCGTGACGCACGTCTTACTAGACGAGGTACACGAGCGGAGTTTAGACTCAGACTTTGCGCTCGCATTACTTCGCGACGTGCCTGAACAACGACGGCGAATGAGTTTGCCGCCGCTGAAGTTGGTATTGATGTCTGCGACCATCGACTCCGACCTTTTCAGCAGATACTTGGACAACGCGCCTGTGGTAACCGCGCCGGGACGAACGTTTCCAGTGTCCACTTCGTTTTTGGAAAACATATACGAATCGTTAGAATACGTTTTAGACCCGGAAAATAGAGCGTGTCGCCGCCCGCGCGGCTTTGAGGACGAGGCGAAATCAGCCATGCGAGCCGGCGGAGGAGGAAGCGATCGTCGACGAAACGCGCAACTCATCGATAGTTGGGGCGAGGATGCCAACTCCTTGTTTGGCGGGGAAGAGTATCCAGAAAATCCAGATTATGACGCCAACGACGCTTTTCTTGAACATTGTAGCTCGAAGACACGTTTGAGTCTATCTCGATTGGACGAACACGCTATCGATTACGATCTCATCGAACAATTACTCGCGCATCTCGACGAGACCGAAGAACGCGCGGGACCGAGTAACGGCGGAGGCGCGTTTTTGGTCTTTCTACCCGGCAAAGGCGAAGTCGAAAGGATGGTCGATCGTTTGAGAGGCTCGAAACGTTTTCGAGACGCAATCGTGTTGCCGTTACACTCGAACGTGAGCAACCGTGACCAAAAGATTTGTTTCAATGTCAATCTCGATTCTCACGTTCGTAAGATTGTCGTCGCCACGAACGTCGCGGAAACCTCCGTGACTATTCCAGACATCACGTGCGTAATTGATACCGGACGCGTGAAAGAAAGAAGATGGGACCCAAAGCGTGGTCTGGCGAGTTTAGAAGAATGCTTCATCTCTCGAGCGTCCGCGAAACAACGACGTGGTCGGGCAGGTCGCGTGAGAGAAGGTAAATGCTTCTCTTTGTACACGTCCAAGCGACACGAGGTTTTGATGAAGTCTCACCAAGAACCGGAGATGAAACGAGCACCGTTGACGGAAGTAGTTTTGCAAATTGCATCCTTAGGAGGTGGTCGCGACGACGACGACGACGCCGATCCTCGCGCAGTACTCTCGCGAGCACCGGAACCGCCTTCGGAGGAGTCCATCGATCGCGCGGTAGACACATTGGTGAACATTGGTGCCTTGGAGCGAAGAGCGAGAAGAAAGCGAAATTCTACGAGTAATAAGGACGATGGCGACGACGATGAAGAAGCGGTAGGATGGGACGACGAGGACGACGATGACGTAAACGGGGAGATGAACAACGCAAACACAATTCTCGCGCTCACGCCTCTTGGAAAGCGCCTCTCGATGCTCCCGCTCGACGCCGCGTTGGCAAAAATGCTCCTCTTTGCAGTTCTGTTGCGATGTCTCTCACCAGCACTCACAATTGCCGCAATTGTCAGCCATAAAGTTCCCTGGCGCGCGAGTGACTCCGAAAACGACGAAACGAGCGCCGCTTCCGTGATGAAGAAAAACTTGACAAAAAACGTGAAAGAAAACGACAGCAGTGTGGCGAAAAACGAAGTTTCCGACCATCTCGTCCACGCCGCCGCGTACGAAAAATGGAACGAAATCGGCAAAAATAACGCAGCCACTCAGAAAAAGTTTGCTCGTGAAAGCGGCCTTGATCACGACGTGTTGCGACAACTGTCCGATTTACGCAAACAGTTTTTCGATGCGTTGAAAGCCGGGAACGTCCTCGATGGGAACAACGCAAAGTACGATTACTCTTCCATGGACAACCCGCTCTCTCCGTGGAACGCGGACGCTAAGAGACCAAAGCTCATCAAAGCCGCGTTGGTCGCTGGATTATACCCAAACCTCGCCTACGCCGACGCCGTGGAAATAGGCCCGAAAAACGCCGCCGATAAGAAAACCATCTTCGAATGGAAAGACTCGCGAAACGCGGACGTGTATCCGCACCCGTCCTCGCTCGTTTCTAAAATCTCGCGCTCGCCGGGAACAAAACTCCCACCTCGACAATTCTGCGTGTACGCGGAGAAAGTTAAAACGTCGCGAACGTTTTTGCGCGAGTGCACGAAAGTCTCGCCCATTGAAGTTTTGCTTTTTGCCGGCAGAAAAGTGAACGTGGAACACGAGATGAAACGAGTCGTTTTGGACGACTGGCTGAAAGTGTTAAACGTCGACGCCGTCACGGCGACTTTGTTTAAAAAGTTACGGGTGGTTTTAGACGATGAATTCGCGAAAGCGCACGCCGAGGACGAGAACGACACGCACGCTCGAGAAAGCGACGAGCACGACACCGACACTTCGTCGGAGTTCGTGTTCGAGCTTGTGCGAGACATCCTCTTATTTTAAACAATAGATAGAAGCTTTATTAAAAATGACGCTAAGACGAACTCGAAGAACTTCCGCTCGACGACAAAGACGACGAACCACTACTGCTCGATAACGACGACGACGACGACGACGCAGAAAGAGAGGAAGAAGAAGAAGAAGAAGAACTACCGCTGCTGCTGCTGCTACTACTACCGCTACTTTCGCTCGAGCTGCTGCTGCTGCTGCTGCTCGAACTCCCTCGTCCGCTCTTCTTCTTCTTCTTCTTTCTCTTCTTCGTCCCTCTCAGCGCGTCCACTTTCCTCTTCAACGCCCGCGCTCGTCCTTCTCTCGGGTCTCGAAACACCTCCCGTCTTTCCTTCTTCCCGATTTTCATAAACTCTTGAAACCCCTTGTTGGTGTTCGATTTCCCCGAGTTGTCTTCCTCCTCTCTGCGTTTCTTCAACAGTTCCGTCTTGGACTGTCGTTTCACGTACGTCCCTTGGTCGCCGGGTTTTAATACACACTCGAACGTCCAGTGCTCGAGAGAGAAACATCGCTGACACTTTTTCTGCGTCGTCCGAGTCGTCGTCGTCGCATCGTTCGGCGCGTTCTTACGCAACACGAAACCCATCTCTGCTACTCTTCAAGTGACGATTTGGCGGCACAATTTCGCACGGATTTCACGTTTATTCGCGGGAGGATACACGCGCGCGTGCTCGCTCGCTTGCTTACCCGTTGTCGCGCGAAGAAAGAGAGAGAGAGAGAAGAAAAGATGCACCCTTCGTCTCGTTTCGGTCGCCCTTTGCCGACGACGGAGGAAGAGCTCCTCGAGGAACAGAGAGCGTTTCTGGAGAGGAAGGAAACGCCTGCGGCGAAAGCGCTGAGGAAAGAGAAAAGAACGAACGTCGAGGAGGACGAAAAGGAGGAGGAGGAGGAGGAGGAAACGACTGCGAACAACAACAACAACACGAACAACGTCGAGACACCGTTCGTGGTGGAAGAAGCGTCGCTGAAAATTGTGGAGCGGGACACGTCGACGGTGATTCCAACACCGCCAACGAAGAGAGACGATGGGAGCGAAACGAGAGGTTTTCCGAAAGCGGAGCATCGGTCGAAGGAAGGCGGCGGTGGTAATGGTGGTGAGAACGATCCGAAAATTTTGAGTAAGTTTGCCAGGAGACGCGCGGAGATGCGCGGGGAGAAGATTTTGGACGTGCACGAACCGGATGTGATGAAGAAGGGGAGAGCGGATGGCGCGTCGGCGGCGGCGGCGGCGGCGATGATGATTCCGGAACACGAGGATAAAGACGTGGCGGCGGAAACGAAGAGAGTGTTGGCGTCCATGAGCGTGGAAGAAGCGATGAAGCAGAGGAAAGAACTGGAGGAGAAGATGGATCCAAAAATTGTGGGGTTCTTTAGGAATCGCAATCGAAAGAAGATGGATGCGACGAGCGAGGATAAAAAAGAGGCGGGGGCGTCTGAAGCGGCGCCGCCTCCTTTGACCACAACGACATCGGGGAATAGTAGTAAACTTAACAACAAAAGCACGAGTAAGAAACCAGACGCGATGAAACTGATGAAAGCGAACGTGGATCCAATGTCCAGAGTGCACGCTGCTGATGTTCGGTTTACAGCTTCCGGTGAACCAATCGTACCGGTGGAACACTACCAAAACATCTCCGCGCAGGAAGGACGGATTCCCGCGCCCACCGAACGCGATTTTGTTCGCGCCGGGGGATTGTTTAATAAACCAAACATCGCGGCTTCGACGTCGGCAGAAGAGAGTGACGATCCAGGGTACACGTTATTAGAAGCTCGACAGTTGTGCGTCTCGTCGGTTCCAGGCCAGCGCGCATTAGGGTATCGTTTGTTAGCCAACGTGTTCAAATCGGCGCGAAGATTTGGTCACGCGCCGGAAAGAGTCGCGACGGAGGAGCCGCAAGAGTTGCCACTAGGAAGCACCTGGGCCGGTATATGGGTCTCTGCAGTCGTGGATGTTGGCGCCGTATCGCTTGTTCGACGAGGGCTGGACGATTCAAACCCGCTCGTTTTCTCCTCTGCCGCGTTGGCGATGCGAGAGTTGTGTTGCGGCCGAGGCGGCGGGGGCGTGTTCGGGACCGAAGAACGGTTAATGTCACAATTAGAATCGTTTGCAGGCGTCCCTGCGATTTCGAAGGCGTATTCTGCGGTCACGTGCCACGCGCCCATATGGAGAGAATCGCGAGATGACGCACCTAAAGGCGGTCGAGGGTATGAACCGAAAGCGTGGGAGCCCGCCGGAGGGGTCATCGAGATTGATCAGAGCACAAATTTGGTGTGTTGCGATGAGGAAGACGAGGAAATCGCAAACAGTGTCATGCAAGCCGCCACGACTGGTGCAAAACTAGATCCGGAAGCAGAAGCCGAGCTGAGACGGATAGAATCCGAACGAGCGGTCGATCCAATCGCGGCTTTATTGCGAGCGAAGACTTTAGAACGAGTGAGATATTTACTCGAGATGGAACGGAGTCCAGTGGCGGAAGTCCCTCTGTTACAGTTTTTGTCCACGGCGGCGACGCACTCAACTTCCGCCGCGGTTGCGGTTGCGAAGTGTCCGAGACTGATGGACGTGTTGTGTAGGCGAGTGACGAGCTTTGCGTCGTCGTCGTCGTCGTCGTCATCGGCGCCGCCAGAAGGTGCGAACTCAATTGCCTCGCGCGCGTACGTTTTGGAAACGATATGTTCCATCGTACGCGTCGCCGGTACAGGCGTTGTCTTTGAAGCACCAGATGCGAGCAACGATAGGTTAAATATCGCACACAGCGCGATACAGCTCGTTTCCTCCATCAATCCAATGGAAGACCTCGAACCTGCATCGGTAAATTGCTGGCGCCAAGCCATGCGTTTGTGGTCGCTTTGCGCCAACCGAGGTGTCCCGACGTGTCCGAACGCGGACGATTATTTCTCTCTGTTAGCAAACTGCGTGGATGTGGACCCTAAAAATGTTTCAAATGAAGGGTACGAAACCGTTCGCGAGGCATTCAACGCGTTCTCGTCGTTTTGCTCAAATCATAAGAACATGAAAGCGTCTACGCCGCTGTTAGAGAAAGTTTCCGGCTTCGCGAGCCATTGGATATTAAAGAATTACGAGTCGTTTTCAGTAGGCGGCGCCCGTTCTCGCTTTGCGTTTGCGTCCGCTGCTTTTTTTCTCGATTCTGCGAATCTTGCCGGAATTGGCGAGGAAGGTAACGAGAACGAGGGTAACGAGGACGATGTAAATTCCAACACGCGAAGACGACTCGCAAACGCGCTCTCAAAGGCGTGCGACATTTTACTGCGAGAGTTGGCGGCAGATTACGCCCGAGGTATCATTGCTAGTTCGGATTTTTATAAAGCGAGAGCATCCAGAGGTGCTGCTATGCACGGCGTGCTGTGCGTTCTCAAAGCGCTCGCTGGTGGTGTAAACGAAAGCTATGAGGCGAACGAAGAGATGCGCGAATCGAGCGTGGACGAATACATCAAGACCATCGCTCAAAATAAAGCATTAGAAGCTATCGATACGCTGTGTGCTGCGATGTATCGAGAGACAGTTGGTATTGAGCGTGCGAGACGTGCTGACATGAAGATGCGTCAGCAACGTGCGCGGCACCGCGGGTTATCGCTGGATGTTCGGAGCGGCGACGCGAGAGCTGCGAGAGGACAAATTTCACCGAAATCAGGAATGTCTCCCAGTAGACCGCAGACGAAGAAACCGCCGCTCGCTGGGTCTGCTGGTAGCCCGAGCGATGACATTGGTCTTTTAAGTTCATCGCCGCCTTTAGGTGGTGGTGGTGGTGGTGGTCTCATCCACACAAACGAGGCGTTTACGAAGAAGCGCATGTCTTTTGATACCACATCTAACCAGATTTCGGCTGCGTTTCAGCAAAAAGCACGCATCGGTAATACAGAAAAAGTCGCCGCGACGCTCGTTGCCGAGGATAAAAATCTTCCACACAGAAGTCAAACGAAGAGCCCATCTCCGGCTTTAGTTGCCGTGCGCGAAGGATTTGCCACGGATCAATCATCCTCGGCGCAAAAACGCGTCGGCGGCGCAGACTTTGATAGAACTTCGGACAGAAACGACGAGTTGGAAAAACTGTACTTTGAGAACTATTCCGGCGAGGAGTCTGTTCAAGAAGCGCATGCGCACGAAGTGACCACATTTATGGGTTTGCGCGTGTTCTGGGCCTCCGCGACGCTTCCCATTCAACGTGCTTTAGTGCAAGCGTTGGAGATTCTCGAACAGTTTGGTTTGCCGGAAATTGTCGAAGATGAATTCGCACCGCCGATGGATGAAGAAGAGAAGAAATGTCGCAAGAAGCAGCAACGCGCGGAGTACACAAAGACGTGTTTATACGCGACGGCGACGTTGTTGCGCTCGTTACCGCCGGGTGCGGGCAGCTTGGCGAAACTCGCCCTGAAAAACGGCGTCATGTCGACGCAGTCGCTTGACGCCGCGTTAGATTCGACGAGAACTGCGTTGTTGGATGCCGAGCGTGATTTCATAAATACGGCGAATAACATCACGCCTTCAAACATGACCAAAGTCGTCAGCGCAGCGCAAGAGTGTGGAGTCATTCTGTCCTTGGCGGCGAAATCGCTCGTACCGCCCGCGGAGGATTGTCGCGACGCGCTTCTTGGTGGGTACACGATTGAGTTCACCACCGCCTCCGAGGCACGCAAATACGGTTGCGATCCGATGAAGTCTGTTTTGCCAACTTTTAGCGATTGGTTTTTCGCTCCGTTGTCTCCGTCCTCCGCTGTACGCGGATGGGACGTCGCGAGTATCGCGTCCAATCTATCACTTGTTCTCGGTTACGAAAAGTTACACGCATCGACAATTGTCGAGTTGAACTCTTCAAAAAAGCTCTCCGCGTTGTCCAACGTCTTCTTGAAGGAAATGGTTATATGGCGCGATCCTGCCGTCACGGCGCCGTTAGCCGCGTTGACCGATTTATACTGGTCGCAAACCGTCTTTGAGTTTTTACAAAACGATGCCATGCAATCGTCATCCTCTCCTTTAGGCTACACGAAAAGAATCAAACCGAACGAAAAATCGTTGAGCGACCCTTTACACGTTCCCGAAGGGTCTGGAGACGCATCCGTGTCTTCCGCTTTGGCGATTGCCTTTGGCACAACTTCGTACGCGGATGCTTTGTTTGGAAGACACATCAGTTTTTGGCTCCGCGCGGACGTTCCCGCCAAAGCTCGAGCTTCCTGTTGGATCGCTTTGCGCGAAAATTTGAGCCTACATCTACTTCCGAGTATTGCAAAGTTAGTCGAGCCTATTCATTCGCACGTCATGTTACCTCGCGGAGGCGAGCAAGATCCTGAAATGTTTGAGCTGTACATCTCGTCGTTAGAATCGGGCGATTTAGATAAATGGTTCGCATCGTGGGAGAAATTCGAAGGGTGGGATTACGGCGGCATTGGTTCGAGAGGCGCCCGTTTACCATTCGAAGCACCACCAGTCGCGGTCGCTTTGGTCGTCCACGCCGTCGCTCACGTCGTTCTGGGCGGAGCTGGAGGGAACGCCTTGCAAAAGAAGACCATTCGCCGTTTATTGTCGAAAGATCGCACCGGGACGTACCTTCGCGCAATCATGAACACGCCTTTGATGCTTCGTCGACGACCTCGGTTCGCGAGTACTTCGGCGAAAACGAACGCTGGAGAGTTACACGAGACGCCATTTGGTTGGGGCTTTTGTTTTGGAAAGTTTGGTAAGTGGGAAGATATGGGTCCGAGGCGGTCGGTGTTGTTAGACGCTTGCGGCGACGACGAGGAATTGTTGAGATTATTAAGACACGCGCTGGTGACGTGTAAGTTAGCCACGAGAGAAAGCATGGACGTCCACGCGATGGAGATGTCCGTGGAGAAAACTAGCAGCTTTTACGCGTGATAATGAAGAAAAAAGAATTTAGTAACATTTGTATATGTATATAATCTAGTAGATACAAAAAGAGGAAATTCTAGAAATTATCCTTCATCGTTCTCAACTGCGCGAACACCTCCACGTCTCTCTTCTCCTCCATTCCTAAAAACTTTCTAATTTTCTCGTCCCCGCTTCTACAAAACGGGTTTGTTTTCTTCTCCTCACCGACCGTCGTCGGGACCGTAGGCTCGTTCTTCTCTCGCAACGCCTTGCACTTCCTCTCCCGCTCCAACAAATCCTCGTTCTGTCCATCTACGCTCTTTGCAAACTTAATGTTCGCTAAAGTATACTCGTGAGCGCAATACAATTTCGTCGTCTCCGGTAAACTCATAATCTTCGTGATGCTCGCAAACATCTGGGGATGCGTCCCTTCGAACACTCTTCCGCATCCCATCGCGAAAACGCAGTCGCCGACAAACGCCGAATTCGCCGACGGCGCGTAGTACGCGCAGTGCCCTAAAGTGTGACCGGGAACGTCCATCACGTGTAACTTCACGTCCCCGACGAACACGACGTCGTCTTGTTCTACTTTCCTATCGACGCCGGGAATCTTCTCCGCGCCGGGCGTTTTCGCCTTCTCGCCTCTCGGACCGATTATTTGCACCTCGGGAAACTCTTTTTTCAGCTCTAAGTTCCCACCGGTATGGTCGCTGTGCCAGTGCGTGTTTAAGATGTGCGTCAATTGCCAGTTTCGTTTCTTCAATTCTCTCAAGATTGGTCCAACTTCCGGAGTGTCTATCACCGCGGTCGATTTCGTATTCGCGCAGTGCAACAGGAACACGTAGTTATCGGAAAGCGCCGGGAGTTGCACGATTTTTAACGGCGTTTGCGTTCCATCGCTTTCGATGGTTTTCGTCGTCGTTTCCATTTTGGATGATGATGATGCTGATGATAGTGTTGCCAAACGTTTCTTCAGTGGTATCCTCCTCGCGTGGGTGTTGTGAAAAGACGGAAAAGAAGACGCCACCGCTCTCAGGAGGAGCATTAATACGAGCAGATAGACAGAGAGAGAGTTTTATGCGGACTTTTTCTGTCTTTTTTTCCTTCTTTTTTTGTCTCCAAAACGCCACTTTTTCTTGGAAAAAACAAATCACATTAAGATCAGAGAAAGAAGAAGAAGAAGAAGTTTTTGTCGTCGTCTTTTGCGGAGAAAAGCGAAAAGTGTCATTCATGTCTGGAGTGAGGACGCGAGCGCAGAAGAGACGAAGAGGGGAGAGAGATTCTTCTTTGTGGGATTTGATCGTGAATAACGACGATATTTGTTTCCAACACATTCTTCCGAGATTGAATTCGAACGATGTGAAATTCTTGTACGAAGTGAATACGGAGACGAGAAAGTTGATTAAGAGATCATCTCGAGCGAAAGATTTGAAAGAGAAGTTTAAAGTTGAAGAGATGTCATCGATATCGACTTTGGAGTTTGTGTGGGAGAATCGATCGTTGTGGCCGAGAGACTGGCGCAAAGACGAATCATGGTTCTGCATGCGAGTTGCTCAAACGAATAAACTCGAGTTGCTCAAGTGGGCGCGAGAGGAGAAAAAGTGTAAGTGGGATGAAGGGACGATTAATAGGGCCGCAGAAAAAGGTAATCTGGAAATGATAAAGTATTGCGTGGCAAAGAAGTGTCCTATTAATAGGTGGGCGTGTGCAGAAGCTGCCGTAAACGGTCATCTCGAGTGCCTCAAATACTTACGCGAAGAAGTCAAAGCGCCTTGGGATGATCTTACTGCCAGTTGGGCGGCTTTAAAGGGTCATCTCCACATACTCGAATATCTTGTTGAGCGTAAGTATGATAAATATAGCGTATTTGCGTGTGAGCTTGCAGCCAGGAACGGCCACTTCGACTGTTTGAAGTACTTGCGCGAAACCGCCAAAGCGCCGTGGGACGCCGACGCCGTACGCTACGCGCACGAGAACAACCAAACCGAATGTGTACAATACCTCCTCGACAAACGCTGTCCTCTCCCAATCGGTTGGCGATACGAAGATGGAGAGTTACACAGCTTGTAAACACAGGCACACACACACACAAATTTTGTAATACACGCACCAAGAGATATACATACAAATGAAAATTTTCCTATCTTTCTATACAAACGTCGTCTTTCTCTCTCATTCGCGTGCGAATGTAATCGTACCTCGGGTACCGTAGTATTTCACGTGTTCTAATCTCTCTTTCTTTCTAAAACTCCTTTTCTTTACCGCTATATTCTGCATCGTTTACGTCCTCGTCGTCGTCGCTATCTAAATCATACTCTTGCTCGTCTTCGTACTCGTCGTCTTCTCGGAAAACATCGTTCTCGTCGTCCGCGTGCACGCCTTCCGAGTCGTAATCCAAATCCACCTCGTCGATATCTTCGTACTCGTCTAAGTCGGACGTTGGCCTCTTCTTCTTCTTAATCTTCTTCTCCCCCCCATCCTCCCCATCTGCATCCTCCTCCTCTTCGTCGTCGTCTTCGTCGAACAAATCCATCGCCTTCTTCGTTTGCCGCAACTCCTCCGTCGTCTTCAACGCGTAATCGTCATCCTCGTCGTCCGGATCATCGCGGTCTCTCAAATCGTTTCGATCGAACGCGTCTTCTTCCTCTTCGTTTTCCTCCTCGTCCTCGTCCTCGTATTCCGCCAATATCTCTTCATCCGTCAACTCCGTGTGTTGTGCTTCGTCCTCTTCCTCCTCCAACACGTCTTCACCGCTCGCTAACCGTTTCGCGCGGCGTTTATCCGCCCGTCTCGCGCGAAGCTTTCCCACGCGCACTCGCACTTTCTCTCGCTTCTCGAGTAAGCGTTTTTCTGCGCGTTTGCGTTCTTTATCTTCGTATTCGTCGTCGTCTGCATCGTCGTCGTCGCGCTCCTCGAATCCTCCACCAACGTCCCAGGTTTCGAACTCCTCCAAGTCGTCGATGGGGAGACCCGAGCGGGAGAGGAGTTTACGAGTCCTTGTTGTCGTCGTCCTCCTTATACTCCCCGTATTTCTGGTGGCAGCAACACCACCGACGACGTCTCCTCCTTCTCCTCCTTCGTCGTCCGTGTCGACGGCAAAACCAAAACTCGACGAACTCGAAACCATCGAGGCAAAGCAAAGAAGCGCGACGACGATACGCACAAAGCTCAGCATTGGTACGATACCGCCGTTACTAAAATTCGTCCGTGTGTCTTTTCAAAGCCTTTTTGTGTTCGGTAGTATCAAAGCCTCGCTTCATCCACGCGCGTGTTCGAATTATGCGGACAAAACGAAATGTCTGAGTCAGCAAAAGAAGGGGATTTCCCTCATAAAACGCCACATATCTATCGCGCGTGTCTACAAACAAATACGACACTTTCGAAGTCGCTAAAGAAGCCAAAGGAGAGCGGAGGAAGAGAGGGTTCATTCTTTCGTCTCAAAAGTATTCGAGCAGCAGTAGCAGCGGCAATATATCTTTCCAAAATTCATATCTCATGAGCAGTTTTGCAATCTTTCCCGGGAATGCGAGAGTTATGACTGCATCATCTGCGACGCAATCATCATCATCTGCGGGGGTATCCTCGAGAGGAGCGTTTCATCGTCTTGAGCATCGTCATCGTCATCGCGCGAAGAGGAGGAAAAGGAGAGTGTTTGCAAAAGCGGAAGAAGAATCGTTCTTCGAGAAGTTGAATCCATTCAAGAAGAAGGAGAATGCATTAACCACCACCGAACGAGAACAACAGATGAATATGAATAACAGAAAGAATAAAAAGAACGAACTGATTAACTCGACGCAGCGAGAACAACTCTTCGGGAAAGGTTTAATGGGGCGAGTAGCGACTGGTGTGATTAACAATCTCGCGGGTCAACTCGCGGAAGGGATGTCCGAGATGCGAACGAACGTAGAGGACGCGTACGAAATCGCGAGGAGTAAGTGCGAAAAGGACGGGAAGTTGAGAGAAGCTTTAGGCGGCGAGGACGTAATCGTTGGACCGGTGACGACGCAAATGAGCAACTCGATGAACGTCAACGGGAAAAGGACGGACGTGACGAGGATTGGGATGATCGCTTCGTCCTCGAGCGGTAACAAAGTAGCCTCGATCGCGGTCACCATGGAATCGGTCACGACCGGGAAGAAAAGCGTCACCGTCGTCGCCACTTTAAGAAACGGAGAAAGTTTTGAAGTCGACGGCGTCGGGGGAGGAGGGGTTGGTCGAAACGTCGACGTCGTGATTGACGCAAACGGGACGAATACTAGAAACGACGACGACGAGGATTTCTTCGAAGGAGGGGAAATCATCGAGGCATCCTTCGACGACGCCTCCTCGTCATCATCCGGGAACGATAACGGAAACGACGAATAATAACAATACTATTAATTACGAATGCGAGTAGTTGTTAAGTTGAAAGTGTTCTTTCGTGCATACAGCGTACACATACGTTGTTTTTCCCTCTCTTTACCACACAAAAATTCCCCTCATTTGGAAACAAAAAGACGCACACAATTATTATTATTTAATACACAATGCCTAAAGCGCGCAAATCGACGCGCGGTAACGCGAATACTTCCGACGCCATGGACGCCGAAGGCCACGAGGAGGTAAGTATTCTTTTTGTTTGCTTTTGTTTGCTTTCGTATTCTTTCTCGAGCTCTTTTGTTCACTTCTTTACGGCAACGAGTTGCCGATTCAATTCATCCAATTCATTCAATCTCGTGCTCTGTCTGACCTGAAACGTTTTATTATCTCTGATGCGATGTTGAAAACACACAACAGCTGGAAGCGACGATGACGGCCGAGGACGACGAGATCTTGAAAATGAAAGAAAAACTGGCGGAAATGGAACGCGAAGCGTCCTCGCTGCGAGAACAAGAGCAAGGGATCGACGGGAAAGCTTTGGACGAAGAAATGGCGAAACATCACCATTCGGACAATAACGGTCAAGGACAGGGTGGAAAACCGCAAAAAACGCCGGAAGAGTTGGAGAAGGAGAAAGCCGAGCGACAAGAGATTGACTCTCGGTCGGTGTTCGTCGGCCAAGTGGATTACGGCGCGGAACCTGGGATGCTGGCGGAACACTTTAAGAAGTGCGGGACGGTGAACCGGGTGACTATTTTAACCGATAAGTTTGAAAATCCAAAAGGGTTCGCGTACGTTGAGTTTTTGGAAAAGGACGCGGTGGATGCGGCGGTGTTGCTGGATGGGACCGGGTTGGAGGAGTTCCCGCAGAGGAAGTTGAAAGTGAGCGCGAAGAGAACGAACGTGCCGGGGATGAAGGCTGGCGGGAGAGGCCGGGGAAGAGGGGGAGGACGATTCGGTGGGTTTCCCGGCGGAATGATGATGGTTCCGATGATGATGCCATACGGAAGAGGGAGAGGCAGAGGTGGCAGAGGTGGCAGAGGTGGTGGGCGCGGAAGAGGTGGTGGTGGTGCTCCCGGATCGTCGCCGTATTAGCTTTAAAATGAAGTGTACAAAGAAAAGAAGGTTTCGTAGTTTTTAATAAAGAGAACGTATCGTTCCATTCAATAATATTGGTGCTTAACTATATAAATTACCCACTAAACTACTATTAATTACTCGTAATATTCTTCACTGAGGCGGTGGAAACTGCTGCGGCGGCATGAACGGTTGGCCTTGTTGTAGATGTTGCTGCTGAAACTGTTGTTGTTGCTGCTGTTGCGCCATCATTTGCCAGTATTGCTGCTGCTGCATTTGTTGTTGTTGTTGCATTTGTTGCATCTGCTGCATTTGCAAATACTGATGCTGGTTTTGCATCGCCATGCTTTGCATGCTTTGTCCTCCTCCTCCTCCTCCTCCTCCATGTTGATATCCTTGATGCGGCGCGCCTTGCTGGAACACATGTTGCTGTGCGGAAGCTTGCTGATTACCTTTTGCAAACTTGAAATAAATCGGCTTGTTCGTCGGTAGATTCGGGTCTCTGTTGTCTAAGATGTACTTTTGGTCGAGCAAAGCGATCGTTCGCTCCGCTTCTTCGACCGTTCGAAAGGTGACAAAGCCACTGCCTTTGTGTTTTTTTGTATGGCGGTCGAATAAAATGTGCACGTCGGTTACCTCGCCCAACGCTTCAAACATAGGCGCGACGGCGTTTTTATCAAAACACGCGGGTATGCTCGAGACATAGAGTTTTTCAGACGGAGGTCCATAATGATGTACGTTTGGTGGGTCGAACTGACCCCGTCTCGGTAATTTTTTACCGTTCGAGTACACGGATCGGAGGTACCTGGCGATGACATCGGGCGTAGTCGGTTCCGAAGAAGACGGCGGTTCCACGACCATTCCAGGAGGCATGGCGTCTCGAGAGTCTGACCGTTTCATGTGATCGCCTTCTTGCTTCTTCGCAGGACTCTCTGTTGTTTTAACAACCGGAGTCAATAAAGCCTTGCCGCCTGGACTTTGTTGTTGTTGTTGTTGCGGGTTGATTACTTTTTGCGCCATTTTCTCTAAACTCATTCTCGTCGTTTCGTCTACAATCGTAAAGTCCACCCTTAAAGGCGCGTGATATACCAACGAACCTGGTGGCTGTTTCTCGTTTAAGCTGTCAAAACACAGCTTCGCATCCTCCTCTTTCGCATACGTCGCCAAGAACGAAAAATGCTTCTCCTTTCTAAACGCTTTGAACGATTCAACCTCGCCGAACCGTTCCAGCCACGCCTTGACTAGCTCATCGCTCGCTAATTTCGACGACGCGCCTATCCAAATCTGTTTGGAACTTCTCGTCGTCTCGTCGCACTCCTCCTCGACAAACTTTCGTAAATCCAACTCCACTTCAGTCGCGTTCGACTTCAAGTCTTCCTCCCACGTCGCCCATCTAACTCGCACACCTTTTTCGCACCCGTCCATCACGTACGACCCATTTTCCAACGCAGCTAACGCGCTTTCGGCCGCTTCTTGCGTCTGAAACCTCACGACGCCATTCGAACCAGAGCTAAAAATCTCTCTTACGTCGCCGTACGTCTCAAAGACGCGTCTCACCAGCGCCTCGTCCGCATCCGCCGGAAAATTTTCGTAGCGAATCTCCACTCGTCTCGCGCGCAAACGCTCGTACGCGCCAATCTGCGTTAAATCTACTCGCGGCATCGACGACTTCGCGCTTTTCTCTCTTTTTGCGATCGTATCACCATTTTCCTCCTCCACCTTCGCCTTCTTTGTCTTCTTCGCCGCTCCTTCTTGTTCTTCGGTTGGTTGTGGTTTTGGCGAAAATTTTCCCAACGTGTCCCCCAATTCTGAATTCAATTCTTCTTCTTTCTCGGGAACGGCGGTTTTGTCCTCCTCCTCCTCCTTCTCCTTCTTCTCCTCCGATCGAGCTCGTTTCCTCGCGCCCACTTCCCCTCCCTTCTCTTCGTCTTTCTTCTTCTCCTCCAAAAGATGCGTTTCCAATCTTAACAACAAATCCGCTTTCAATCCGTCCACGGACAAACCTAACGAAACTAAAACGTTTCTCAGCTGCGCGACGGTGAGCTTCTTCCTCGCCGATTCCGTCTCCGGGACTTTCAGTGATGTTAGTTTCTTGCTCTTCTTCGGTGGCATCTTTTTACTGTTTATTGCGTGTTTACTCTCGAGTGAGTGTGTGATACGTTTGAAAAGTGTTTTGGGGAAATGTGTTTGAGGGGCTACTTGTGAGGAAAATTGGGGATATGGAAGCGAGCGTTCTAAATACGCGCTGCTTGTTTATATAATGTCTAGACACGCGCTATTGTTATTTCTCTGCCACTAATCTCCTCGTGGCACTCCTTTTTGTTTTTCTACTTCCGTTTCTTCTTTTGGTGGTGAATCGTCGTCGTCGTCTTTGTCGGTTTCGAGACGTTGAAGAAACTTTCGAAAGGCCCCGCCTTCGAAGAACTGTTCCGGGAGGAAAAAATCAACGTTGCAGTTTCGAGCGAAAGCGATATCGGCGTCGGAGTGGTCCTGCGGACGATTCGCCGCGTCGCCGACGTAGAATGTGCTCGTTATTTCGTTTCCTTCTAATTCTTCTTCTTGTATTTTTTCTCTTCGCGAAAGCATCTCTCGCCACATGCCGACGTTTGGTTTGCGGTACCCTTTGACGTCTTTCTCGCCGGATTGCGTCGCCGCGTAAAAGTCAAACTTGGCCTCCCCGAGCTGTTTTTTGTCATCAATTAAAGGTAAGAAAAGAAACGACCACGATCAAAAGTCAGCGCGATGAAAGGAGTAAGAAACGAACAAAAAACGCTCGCGAAGAACGAAGCGAAGACCAAGAAGCGACAACACAAACGCACGTACCTCACCCGCGAAAATCTCAACCCGTTTCCGAATCTGTTCCGCTTTCTTCCCATCCACCGCGCTTTTCACCATCCCTTGGTTCGAAAAAATCACAATCTTATACCCATTCTCGTGTAACAAATTCAACGCGGTTCTCACCGATTGGTCTCGAAACGTAAAGTCGTTCTCGTGCGTCATGAACGGTTTCTTGCCGGATTTCGTCTTTTGCAACGTTTCGTCGAGATCAAAACACGCGATTTTGCTCGCGTTTTTGTTCGGGCAGGAATGATCCACGCGGAGGAGTAACGAGGCGTGAAGTGCGTGCCATTTTACACACTTCTCGTTCGTCTTTTGCTTCTTCGTCGTCGTCTCGTCTTGGGACGACGAAGCCGTCGCGAATTTTCGAATCAGAAACCGCTCCATGATGATGATGTTCCTCTTACTCCTTCTTCTTCGGTTCGTTATGGATAATATCGATGATTTTGCCGCCGAAGCAGCGAAGCGCAAAGATGGTGACGTCGTCTTGCGCGTGTTTAAAGAGAGATCGCGAGAGTTAAAGTTGTTTGTTTGTTGTTGTTTATTGCGCGCGTATTACATTTGAGGAGATTTTCCAAAGATTCTCCATTATATCCACTCACATCTCTCGCATGAAAACGAGGAACTCCCGCCTTTTCTTTGTGCGATGATGGTGAAGAACAAACGAAGCAAACGTCAAACTCTCTTGCTAAGAGTTTTGTTCGTCCTTTTCGTGGCGGCGTTCGTCTCCGTGCTCCACGACGCGGTGCTCGATGTGATGCAAAAATCGTCCGATTTTGTCTCACTTTCCTTTGGCTTAGGAGGAGCAAAAGACGTGAACCCGAACAGGTTACCGCCTCTGTGCGAGACGAAAACGCTGAGCGTGTTACGCGAGGACCTGTTTAAAGCGAAACCTGGATGGCGGACGCAGTGTTCGGAGAAGTTTAAGAAGCAGATGCAAGTGTCGTCTCGATTTCATTACCAGAGACGGAGAGACGAGGAAGGGAGGGCGATAAAGAAGGTGAAGTTTGAGGAGGTGTTAGTCTCGCTTCCTCCGGTTGGGAAGTTGAAGGAGTTGGAGCAGTACGCGTACGAGGGGAAAGATTTCGGCGCGTTCGATGATACGGATAAAGCGGTAGGCCGGAAAGCGATTTCGATTTTGTTTAGCGGGCGCGACGGGTTCATCGACGAACAGTTGGCGAGGTTTCGGTATTGCCAGATTGTGGTCGTGACTGCGTCGTTTGGTGCGCAGGATACGTTGCACAGACCGATTGGTGCGGATCCGACTCGGTATAAGCAAGATGACGTGTGTTTTGTGGCGTTTGTGGATAAGCCGACGATTGAAAAGTTTGGGTACCAGAGCGGGTGTTTCGACGCTTGGAACGTGGTCGAGTATTCACACCCGGGGTTCCCGGACAGTCGAATGAAAGCGAGATTAGTGAAAGCGTTGTTGCCATTTCATTTTCCGGAGAGTAAAGTGACCGTGTGGGTTGATTCAAAGCTAGAGTTGAGCGAAGACGCGACGGCGGTGGTTGATGTCTTGTTGAGAGCGAACACGCACCCGAAGATTACCAGGGTGAAGAGACACGAAAGGCCGTACGAGTTTGACGTGGCGGTGAGTGAGAATCATGTCAGGGAGGATGTGTTTGCGGAGGCGGATAAGTTGACGAAGATGTTTCACGGAGCGTTGAGCGTAAACGAGACGTACGATTCGGATCGAAGCCGATGGTTGAGTCAAACCGTGAAAAGGTATAAAGAGGAAGGGTTCCAAGGGAAAGGATTGCCGGATACGGGGTTGTTCATTCGAAGGACGAATGCGATTGGGTTCGAGTTAAGCGCCAGGTGGGCGCACGAAATCTTGCGCTCACCATTCGGAAGAGACCAGATTTCGTTTCCGTACGTCAAGTGGATCATGGAACAGAGAGGATTTGGCGATAGAATTAGAGTGTTTGAGAAGTGTTGGTACATAGCGGCGGTGAACGAAGTCGGACACGCGTCTCGATCCGGAACGGTTGTTCGACGACGATTGCTTTAGCATTCTTGTATATGTATTAGATACTGGTACTAGGTACCTACCAGGTAGTAGTTATTATTTTTACTATACATACTGGTATCACCCTTCTTTTTCTTCTTCACGTGTGACTAGAGAACGATACCGTTTCGGTCCAAGGCGAAGGCCGGCGGCATAATCGGGAAGAACTTTGATATCCTCGCCTTTCTTGATGTGCCGAGTAGGGACGAGCGCTATGCATTTACCTAGATACGGGCTAAAATACGTGCGGCGTTTAACGTTTGCGTCTCTTGCATTCCGCACGATAGTTGCCTCGCACCCCAACGAGTGTTCTAACTTCCCATCGTATTCAAAAAAGTAGCCTCCGATGGCGACATTTCCCCCGTCGTTCGTCTTCCTTCCCTTCTTTTTCCCTCGACCGTTGCCATCGTCATCGTCATCGTCATCTTCATCTGAGGAAGTTAAATCGTCCAAAACAGTGATTCTTTGCTCTGGAAACCACCTCACTTTACTCGCACCTTTATCGTGTCGAACGAGAGTACCCGTCACTAACGCCACAAACTCTACCGACTTTGTGTCTTTACCGCTCCATCTCACGTCTTTCCTCGCCACCAACTTACCCTTCACCATCTCCACTATATCCCGCTCCCTCGGATCTCTCTTATCATCCTCAAATACGCATCCTCGAATAGCTGATTTTACCGGCGTGTTCTCTATGTATTCTTTCACACTCTCTCTGCTCAAGCCTTTCTCCAAATACTCCGCCGTATCCTTCAGCAACCTTCCTTCGACGAAAATCCCACGCAACGCCGGTCGATTCGATTCGTCCCAATACTCTAACACACTTTCTTTCGCTAAATTATTCGATTTACTCCTAGTGCTGCTACTCATTGGATACACGTACACGCAACAGCCGTGCATCTTTCCTTCTTTAAACCCTCCGAAAATTTCGCCGCCGTCCCGCGCGCGTTCGTAGCACAGTTTCCCTTCTCTTTTCTTCTCTCTGTAACTGCCGTGGTACACGACCACATTACCATCCTCTTCGTCGATTTCCACCCCGAACTGAATCTCTCCTCTTTTCCACGTTCCCGTTAGCTTCAACCCCTGTCCGTTGGAGAATTCATTTTCATTTCCATCGAACAAATCGTCCTTCCATTCGCCTTTAAACTTCGCGCAGGACGTTTTTGCGTTTTCCTCGAACGGGGAATCCCCTAAAATCAACTCCCCTCTTCCGTGTCGTTTTCCTTCTCGAAAGTGACCTTGATACAGCCCACCTTGGTCGTGGTACAGAACAGACCCGTGTCCGTGAGGTACGTTTGGGTTTTGCTTGGAATATTCGCCGACGTACGCGAACGCGAGTTCCCCGTTCATGCTCTTTGTAGAAATGGGGGGATTGAGTTTTATAGTGGAGTATTAAGAGGGAAGGAGTTTGAGTTCACAACATTTTACGCGAGACGCACATCTCTCTCTCTATCTCTCTCTCTCTCTCTTTTAAACTTGTTAAAAGTTTAATTCGTCGTAATTGCAAAGCGTGCACGTGTACACTTGTACATTTGTCTCTCGTTTTTCTTTCTTTGAGATTCTTTCCGTCTCACCGTCTTGCTCTCGCCGCTTTTAGTTTGGCCCCGTCATGTCTGGGTCATAATCTTCCGCGGCAGTGATGGTGCCGGTGATTGTTGTTATTTCAAAAGTACCGATGATTGGGGACGGTGCTTCGGCGGTAGCCTCTTCTTCTTCCGTCGTTGGCGGTACTTCTTGTTCTTCTTCTCCGTTTATTACTGGTTGCGGTTCGAGTTCTTCTTGGAGGAGCTTTCGACCGGGAGTCTCTTCGACGATCATCCCGATGTCTTCAATTGGAGCCGGCGCGGGTGCTTCGGCGATAGGTGCTTCTGTCGGCGGAACTGCGATAACTTCGTCCATTATGACGTCACCTTCTTCTTGAAGCAACTTTCTTACCGGCGGAATAACTTCTTCGTCGAGAATCTCTTCGTCGGTCGTGGCAGTCGGCGCCGGCGAAGGCGCCTCGCCTTCGTCCATGGCGCCGTCGCCGGTTGAAGGTAACGGATCCGGCATCCCAGTCATATCCGGCATCATACCCTCCATCATCTGGAGCAACTTTCTCCTCACCGGTGGTAAAATCTCCTCTTCTTCCGTCGTCGTCGCCGGCGCCGGCGCCGGCGCGAACATCTCGTCGTAGATGTCATAGATTTCTCCAAGAATTTCCTCACCACTCGGAACTGGACCGTTCCCGAGTTCTTGCAAAAGCGATCGACGGCGCTTCGCTGGAACCTCTCCTTCTCCTTCAACAACGATCGATTCTTCCTCCATCGTCATCATTGTAGGTGCTGGTGCCGGCGCTGGTGCCATTGCCATCGCGTACTCTTCTCCTATCAGATCTTGCTCTTCGAGAATATCTTCGCTTGGGAACGTTTCTTCTTCTTGGAGAAGTTTTCTTCCTTCAACTCCTTTTAAAAAACCAACCGAAAACAACATCGCCGTCGCGAGGACGAGAAGTGTCATCGCATGGAGCGATTTGCTTTGAGAAGACATCGTGGATGATGTCGCTGTTGATGAATGAATGTTGCTGTGATGTGTTTGTTACTTTTGTGAAGTATTTTTTAGATACAAAAAAAATATCGAGACGAGTCGTCAAAAAATACGAGCACTCGAAAGAAGAGAAAGGGTTTAATAAAAACATGTCTGCGCTGTTTAAAGTGTTCACGTTAGAGCAGCGAGATGTGTTCGAAAAGCACGTGTTACCTAAACTGTGGGAAAGTGAACGAATTATGTTGAGGCAAGTGAATCGAGAGAGTCGAGTGGCGATACAAACAGTTCTCTCAGCGAAAGACTATTTTGGTCTTGGGTTTCCCTTTCGTTTCGTTTCGACGCATATAAACGTAATCATAGAACAAACCCGAAACTTGAAGATGGTTCGCTACGCGCATGAGCATCTTCACCATAAGTTTTCAAAAGGAACCGCAAATGTAGCGGCAACTACCGGCAAGGTTGGGATTTTGAAATACGTCCTCGACAACGGAGCGCCTGTTAGTGTTTATACTTTGCGTATTTTAAATGCTCGATTGAAAAGAGACGAGTGGATCAGGTTGAAGAGGGAGAACGTGTTTATTAGAGATCGTCATATGTGCACGTATTGCGGACGACGATACGCGGGTGACGATTTGAACGTCGACCATATCGTTCCGAAGTCGAAAGGTGGCAAAAGAGAGTGGGCGAATGTAACGACAGCGTGCGCGACATGTAACAAACGCAAAGGCAATGAGTTGATGGAGAATACAGAAGAAATCCGTACGGCTTTGCGGAACCTCTCGATAAATCGTACTGGGTTTTGGGGTTAGAATTGAGGTCTACAAACCGACCCTCGATTTCGAGATGGATAAAAACGCGTTCTTCCTCGGATGCTTCGTCGAGAACAACTTTTCCACTCGAGAACACTTGCGTGAACGCTTGAACTTCTGAATGAGAGACAAAATGAGCAGCCGCGCAGTCAAAATTTACAAAAAGTCAAAACAAATTTCTCAAAACGCCACTCTGTGACCACCACACCTCTTTCATCACGGATACATACGCTCGTAAAATGCACGCGCACTTCGGTCGCGACAACGCGTGAGTGTTTCTTTCGCAGCATTCTTTCTCGTTTCCTTTTTACTTTTTCTCTCCTCTCTTTCGCCGCGAGAATATAAACGCATTTCCCGAAGCACTAACGGGGAACTATCGCTTTGCTGCTACGAACACAGAACGGCAATATCGGCGAACGCGTTCGCCTCCGGCGGCGACCAAAACTGCGGCAACGTCATGACCGGTAGAAATACCTCGAGAGTTTTACAAGCGCCCGGTGGGACGCAAAGTTTCACGCTCGGGGAGGAAGAGGAGGAGGCGTATCTCGGGTCGTCCAGATTAGCTGCCCAACCGTCTTTCCCAACTGTTTCCGGGAGACGAAACGAAGAGGAAACGTCGAGCACGATCGACCCGTCCGCGCTAAAATCGATGACTTTACCAGACCTGAGAATACTTTGCCGAAACAATAACATTCAGCCCGCCGGGTGTAAAGAGACGCTGGTGGAAAGATTGGAAGAGATGATCGCGCGCGGCGTGAGCGTACTGGCGGTCAAGACAAAGACCACCACGAGTAGTCTCGGACCGCCTTCCTCCTCGACGAAGAACAACACCAACACCGGGAATAGTACTACCACGCTTAATCGCGTGCCACTGAGCAACGAAAACAATAACAACAATAACTACGTGCGTTCGAATTCGCAAAACGTTGGGAACTTTTTAACCGGAAGGAACTCCTCCAGAGTGTTAGCGCCGCCCGGCGGCGCTTCGAGTGGCATTTTTTAGATTCTGTTTCGGTGTAAATATCTTCACAATTTACTCGCTCATTCAAGTTTGATTATACTCGCTTTATTTCGATGATGATGATGCGTTCTCTCGCGCACGTTTCGTCCTCCTCCTCCTCCTCGTCGTCGTCGTCGTCCTTAAACTCGGTATCGTCCGGAGCGGCGTTCATGACGCGGCGCGAGAGGAGACCTCCTCCTCGCAACATCAAAAATGGATGCACCATCGAATCCATTCTTTCCCGAGACGAGGACGACGAGGAAACCACCACAACTGCGTTTAACCACCCGCGAAGAAGAAGAAGAGACCTAATGATGCTCACATCTTCTGTTTTCGTTTTCCCAACGAACGCGTTCAACGCGTGGGCGGCGGCTTTGGATGATGATGAAACGAAACATCAAAAGTTGATTACGAATCAAGTGTTCTTTGAATTTGCAATCGATGGGACAAAAATCGGCCGAGTCGTGGTTGGCGTGTACGGAAACGAATCAATAACCGCGCGAAGATTCCTGGCTCTGTCGAAAGGAATCCAAGGGCTTTCGTATCGACGAAAACCAATCATTGGGATCGAGGAGAACGAGGACGAAACGGTCGAGACGCCTTTGTGGATTACTTCGTCTGCGATTGCCAAGTTTGAAGCGCCCGGGACGGGCGAGGCGATTAATACCGTGCCGGGAGGATTGACGAATGAAGAGTTGTTGATGGATTTGGGTAAAATGAAACACGACCGGGCGAATTTGGTGAGCGTTCAGGTGAGAGACGATCCGAGAATGCCGAAACCAGAGCCGAAATCGAAGTTGGTGTCGAACAGAGGGAAGTTTGAGAGGGTGTATGAACCGTTGCCGCCGGAGCCAAACGGGACGAGCTTTTCGATCACGTACGCGCCTTCGGAGGATTTAGACGTGACGAATGTGGTAGTTGGGGAGGTTATTAGCGGGTTTGATGTTTTAGCGCAGATTGGTTCTTTGCCGACGGTGCCAGATAACAGCGATTCGCCGTTTTTCCAAGTTGCGAAGAGCATCGGAGATAAAAGAGCGTTGGTTTCCGAGAAAAGCTTTGGAAAACCGTTTGCGAAAGTGACCTTGTTGAATTGCGGGGAAGTGGCATCCACGAAACCTGGTGAAGAGGTAAAGAGCGAAGATGGCGCAGGCGAAGAGCAAAGCTCGCAGTAACTATCATCATCTAAGCACACGTTTGTATCTATATGTATGCGCTATTTATGAACTATGAACTAAATAAACTCGCAAACTTTACTAAAAGGCTCGAGGACGGTACCTTCCCCGCATTCTTCGTCGTTTCCGCGAGCGCATAAGCCAGAGACGCCGCTGAAACGTCTCCAAACGTGTCCATGGCGAGACGCGTGGCGGCTTTTAAAATACTCAGAGACGGTAATTCGAGTAATCTCGAATACGCACACAACAATTCACCACCGCTACTTGGCTGAAATCCATCGTCTTCAGACGCAATCGCTCGCGAAAGATACGCTCTCGTTCTTTGCTCTACCAAAATTTCCGTCGAACTTCGAATGGCGTTGATTAATTTGGCTGGAATCGCCATCGTCGCTAACGCGTCGTTGGAATCGTCTCCGATATCGCTCATGTTGCGCATAAGCGAGATAAACTTTGAAAACGACGTCGTTTTCGTGGTGTCTACTAAATTCGATTCGTTGGTGAAACATCGAGACTCTAGAAACGTCTGCAAGATTTTCACATCCGATGTAAACGCGGAAAATTTTCGAACGTCTGTTTCGCCAATCGCGCGGTTGTCATCACTAACATCCGAACAAGCTGCGGCGAGATGCTCGAGCGCACTGTACAAGTCCACATAACATGGCAACGCGTCTGGAATCTCACGTCTCGTGCACTCGCGTTGTGCAGCTTTAGAGAAGTTTACGCGATCAATCCAACTCTTATCAATCCTGCTCCGTTTGAAATCTGGAGGTAACAAAACTGAGGCGTTTGATAAGGCGTCAAATCCAAACATTTCAGAGTGCGTTCGCGGGTTCAAATTTGAACCGCCGCCTTCGTTACGAATGAGTTCAATGTCGAGCGATGCGGAGCTATAGCCGTCACCGCCAACGGAAAGGAAAGCATCGATGATGGGTGGACGTAAAGACGCCGCGTTCACGTCGTCCGACGCATCGTTACTTTGGACCGCAATATCGCCCCGAAGACGTTGCATGACTGGTATTTCCAAGTTGACGATTCGATTCTTTATATCTTCTCCTATACAGAAAAAAAAACGTCTCGATGTCGGCCAGAGGTTCTTAGAAGTCACGCGGATTTCTCGAATGGATTTTGTATCGGGTGCCAAACACGGCGTCGTCGTTTTGATGGTTTTATATTTCCTTCTTTTTGCGTCGACGAGGACCTCAATTTCCACCGACGCAGACGTTTGTGCTTTCGATTCCACATCAACTGTCGTTAACAATCGTTCTCGACTCGCTAACACGTACAAATGTCGGAACGCTTGGCAATGGCACCGGTGGTCGTTGGTGTCGGTTGGAAATCTCGGATACATGGCGATTAAAAGATACGCAATGGCATCATTTTCGGTCGAAAACGTTCGAGCGGCGCCGCCGAGGAAGAGAAACCCGATGGCAGTTTGAATCGCCATGTGTGCACCATAAGACATTCCACTTTTATTTTTATCCTTTTCTTTGTTCGAGGATTGCGCTTGATTCGATTCGGGCGCTTCGAGTCTCGCGCGCAAGTGCCTGAGAAGACGCAACGTGGGGACGTCACCGGTTCCCGCCATGACTGTGGCGGCAGCCATCGCGCAGCATCCGACGCATTTTTCCAAAGTTGGTCTATCGACAACCGCTTTGCGTTCACCTGCATTCAAAGCCGCTTTCTTCCATTCTAGAAACTGTAAGCAGTAATGGCGCAAAGTATTCGCCGCCGTTTCGTCCGCTGTACCCGCGTACCGAAGACCCAAGGACAGACACGCGCCGGCGATGGCGTGGACGCGAGCCTGCGCTTCCGCTTCGCGGTCGGAACCTTCACGAAAACTTCTCGGTTGTTCGTCGTCATCGGTGTCGTCTCCTTCTACATCGTCTTCGCTCGAAGTATTATTAGTCTTTTTCACGATATCTTTTGTTTTTATGTACCCTCGATCCAAGTCCTTCGCGGACCGTTTCAAGAGATTCGGACAGTTCGACTCGACCCATTTCCTCGTCGGTCGTACGGAATCCCACAAAATGAGCGATTTGGCGACAACACGAAGTAAAACGAAATCAGGTTGCGTGTGATCTAACTCGTACCGCGTTGATGGGACGCACAAATGTTCCGCAGCGTCTTCGTCGTTCGTTTTCAAATACATCAACCCGAGCGCGAGCATCGCTCCAGGGGCGGAAAGGTCCACGTTGACCACGTTACCTTCAAGCACGTAACCGTTACTCATAGATCCGCCACCACCTGCGCCAGTACCACCCCCGGCTCTACCATTCATCATGATATCATCTTCCGTTTGATATTCACTTTCTTCGAAAGTAGCCATGACTGGGTCGTAATTGATGTACTTATCGTCGACGCGTTTGCTGCCGCCCGAGCTACCGTCGGAGTAATAAGTCGACGTTTTGCGAAGAGAAGGACCATTCGCACCTCCATAGTTACCAGAAAATCCTTTCGCGTGTGCAGAACCTCCAATAGCGTATCGTCGCAAACGCTCCTTAATCTTTAAATCGGCCAAACCGATGGCGTTGTCCCCCAACCCTAAAGTGGTCAATCCAAGCGCGAATCCTGCGGCGAGCGTGTAGCCTTCGCGGCCGAAATCGCCACGCTCACCAGACGGCTGCGCGCCAATTTCAGCCAAAAGAATCTCAACCATCATTCTATCCGCCGTACTTTCGTGTAAAATACCAACCGAAAGCAACGCGGCGGCTTGAACGAGCGCGGGAAGTTCGAGCTCCGGGAACGATAACGGATGTCGAGCTGGTAAGTGCAAAAAGCACACGCGTGCCGTGGCCGGGTCAGCGGTACCTCGATTTGCCGCAGCTATACCGATTAATGCCGCAACCGTCGTAGCTTCATGTTCTTGCGCTAAATATCTGTACAAGTCTGTCGCCGTCATTCTGGAGAGGTGGCCGTTCAAGCCGAGCGCCATGAGCGCGCCGGCGTGCGAATGACTCGCCTGCTTTGGTCGATTGAAAACAATCCAAGAACGAGTAACTTCACCATCATTGTTATTATTGTTGTTACGGTTGGATGTAGACTCTCCGTTTAGGTCGTTAATTTCATTGGCGGCTTTCAAAGCTAAACCACTGGCGACGCCGTTGTGAAAATCGGGCCAATCTGTGAAATCCGCCTTGGCTTTGGGATTCGCGTTCAAATCTAATCTTAAGACTGCGTTTCGTTGCGCCGGTAATGTTCCAGAGAAACACAATTTCGGAACTTTCAATGGTTCCGTAGGCTTTGGACGCAAAGTTCTCAGCGTCGCCGCACCTCTCCCGACCGGTGCTGCAGACGTTCGAGTGGCACGCGCCCACAACTTTGCCTGTTGCTGCGTCACAGCGTCTGGATCACTAGCCGCGTTCGGGTCATCTTCATTTACAGCCGATGTATTTTGTCCTTCTTGGTCGTCATCGTCACCATCTACATTTGATGCGTTCGGATTTCCCAAGTATATGGGCGCTGGACGTGCCGTGGCGAGTAGATTCCTCAACTCAACGATGCGCCTATCTTTGGGAAACCGAAGCGGACCGACAAACGCCTCGATGTGATCCATTCCGTCGTACGCATCGAAAGCGTCATCGGCGGATTTCAAACCGACGGCAGACGATGCGGAAGCTCGCGCAGACGCAATTTTCGTTCCAAAGTTATCGTCATCATCATCGTCATCGATACCGTCGCGGGACGATTCAATTTTCCTATTTGCGATGGCGTACATTTTATGTTTCGCCGCAGCGTCGCGCGTGGAAAGCTCCGCCATATCGTCTCTCCCGATGAGAAGATACGCCGAAGATGGCCAATTTCTAGGCGGATTTTCGCGACTTAGCCGCAATGCCGAACGAAAGCACAACTGTAAACCGGATGGTAAACGGGCTATTCTCGCGAGCGTAAAATTTCTCTGCGCGGCGAGATAGGCGAATCGGTTCGACGTCTCGAGATGCCTGAAAGCAAACTTCGATTCCATTCTGTAACGATCTCTGTCACTCCTCAAGTTGATGTTATCATCAAGGTCAGCGAATGCTCGCATTGGGGAAAGCTCGTGGCAGCATCGAAGGACATCGCTAGCCCAATCGCAAATGCTCGAGTTGCTCGACTCGATTCGATACATGTCATCGCAAACAACCCTACCGAGAACCTTCGGAAGGTACTCTTCTGTCAAGGTACCTTTCAAAGCCATTTCGCACGCTTTGATCACGTCAAAAATCTTGTGTTCATTAGTAACATGTTCTACATCCGTTGCAATCGGATTACCACACTCGAGCGAATGATACGCGAGTAAATTCCCATGCCCTAACCCTGACGCCAGCTCTCTAATTAGCGCGCCGAGTTTCACGAGCGTCGTCAAACGTTGTGTCGTATCGAGCTTTGCGCATTCATAGGCAACGTGCAAGGCTTCTAAAAACGCATTCGGATCACGCAATATGGACAACGATATCGTTGATGCCGATGTCACTTCTGCCGTCGTTTGCCTATTGCGCTCTAGTCTCGTAGTTTGTTTGTCCTTCACAGAACCGCCTCTATTCGAGTCAGTCGATTTTCTGTCTTCGAGCTTTCTCAAAAAGGCAAAAGAGTTCGCGTATTTCGAATGCATATCACTTTCTATAGTGAATTGCCAATTTGCATCGTCGTCTTCTAGAATTGACATCTCGTTCTTGTTGATATTTTCTTTTTCGTCTTGTAATGTTGTTGCCATTGCGTCATCTTTCTCCTCCTCTACCCCTACAAGGAACCCACACGCCTCTTTCGCGACGGTGCAAAAACTCGCCCATTCCGCATCTGCTTGCAACGAACCCGCGCAGTATTTCTCATAAAATCTAGATAAAATCAAGGACTTATCATCGCTTTCAACCATGGCATCAATAACGTTCCTTACCGCCGGGTCCGAAGGAGGGCCAGGGAGAATACATCTAAGCGTCCTTCTCTTCGCATCTTCCGAGACGTCGACGTTAACGAGATTACCTATCGATCCCCAAACTTTACCCGTGCACTTAACTATTGCCGATCGATTAACGCCCGCGTTTGCTTGGTCGTCGGTATCGATAGCCTGGCCTTCGTCCGAATGCAAAACTGCCAAACGACACACCAGAACGTCTTCGTTGTTGCTATCGCGATACAATTCAACGCAGTCGTCCTCACCGACGACGAGAATATCTAAATACGGCGCTCTTGTCGACTGGACGCTCGTAATTGATGCACACGGTGTTCCCGAGAGCACCCAATTTTGTGTGGACCTTTCGTGACGACTGTTCTTTTTCTTCGCTTTGTTTATCGTCATTGGTGCCAAATCGATACTCGTGCGCATTTTTATCTCAGGGAAACAAAAATGCAAACGCCTGGACCCGCCCGCTCCCGTCGACTCTGCGAACTCTACTTCCATTCCTCTCGCTTTGATGAACTCAACGTTATCTTGCGTGTTCGTAGGTTCCGTCCAAGCTTCAAACAACGCCACGCACTTCTCTCTATAAATCAAATTCGTCGCTAAATTCGCTTCGATATCAATCGAAGACGGGTCCGCGACCGTTTCCGCTCGGAACACGCAAAATGTATTTGATGCAACATTTCTGCACACGATGAGCGCGTCATCCAAATCACTCCAAACAATTTCTACGCCAGATATATCTACTTCACTGTGATCGTTTCCATCACCGCCAATTCTTTTCAACTCGTGCGGCGCATCTGTCGGGTGCTCCACCAAAAACAACTTCCCGTCCTCTTCCCTCCTGAATATTAAACCAAACGCGCACGGCCACATCTCCCGACACCCCTCTGGTCTCGGCACGTCCAAAATATCTCCCGATAACGGATTATACACCAAAACGCCGTCTTCGTGCAACGCGCACAAACTCGCCGCGCCTCCCGCACCGCCGCTTCTCGAAAGCCCAAACCTACAAAACTGAACGTCTAAAACGTCGCTCGGAAGCGCCAGTTTCGCGCGAACCGTTCGCCCGTATTCCGACGACGACATCCAAACCAAAGTATTCGTCGTTCCTTCTTCCAACGCGACAATCTCATCGTGTTCGGCGTTATATGCTCTTTTCGCGCGCGCGTTCCTCCTCGCGGACAACCGACTGCCAGGAAAGAGCATAAAAATCTTCTTTTTCTTCTTCTTCTCGTCTCGATTCTTCTTTTCCTCATCGGGTATTGAATAACACTCAAACGCGGGAAAAGGCTCCCCGTGGACGGCGCGAAACCCGCTCGGAACGTGTCCGTCCTCTCGTTTCATTCTTCCTCTCGCGCTTCTCGCATTCTTCTTCTTCGTATTCCTCGTCGTCGTCAAACCGTCGTCGTCGTCGTCGTTCGCGCACTTGTTTCCAAAAAAGTCGATGCTTAAACTTTGAAACTTCTCTCCGACGCCTCGCGTGGCCGTCGTTTGCGTGGTCGTGGACGTCGACAGCTCCTCTTTTTGCGAGAAGTCTTTCGGAGGTGACGAGAGCGTTGGTCGGTCCATGAGTGTGATTTCTACGTCTCTCTCTTTCTTGCTTTTATAAAACAAAGCGCGCGTGTGTTGTGAAGTGTTGAGAGAAAATTTGAATTTCTGTCTGTCTGTCCTTTACGAATAAATCACAGTCCCGCGGGTCTGTACCTGCTCTTGGATCTTTAGTGACTTGTTTTAGAGAATAGTTTTAGATAGCATAGTATTCTTAGTATAGTTCTAGCTTGATTATTGGTTGGTAGAAACAAGGCTATAAAAGCTATCGATGGAAAGCATTCAATCGGAGCAACTCGTCGCACCTTCGCATGACCCACACGGCGTTGAACGTGCATTTATTGTACGAGTTCCTCCCTACGCTGTTTTTATTCCTCTCTAACATATCTGGCGAGGCTTTCGCGCGGTGCCATTGGTAGCCGAAGATGCACCGCATGGTGTCTAAAATGGAAACGTCGACTTGACGCCGGAGTTCGTCTTTGGTGAGTATGGATTCGGAAACGTTTGCACCGCAGCCGAATTCAGTAGCAAAGGTGCAAAAGTTTTCGTAGTAGACGTCGATTAAGGTTTGGCCGTCGTCGAAGAGCGCGTCGGCGGTGACGGAGGCGCAGATGAAGTGGCCGAGGTCAGTGCCGGGAAGACCGAAGCCGGACCATTGAAAATCGATGAGACCGCAGTCGTACGACGACGAAGACGATGACGATTCTTTTAAGAAAATGTTGCCCGCCTTTGGATCGCCGTGAGCGATGGTGCGCTGCTTTCGAAGTCTTTCTGGAACGGAGGCGATATCGTCAACGTCGAACGGAAACGCTTCGTTTCCAATGGCCACCGCAACTTTTTGTAACCGCTCGCCGACGGTACCGATGTCGTTGGTTTTCGGTACGTGTTCGGCGATTTCCTTTTCGAAGGATTTCAAGTAATTTTCCCATCGTTGAGGAAGATTCGCGACTTGCTCGTCCATGGTTTGCATGGACGGTTGCCAGTACGTTCCCGAGCGCCAGACGGCGCTTTCTAATTCCCGAATGTTCTCTTCTGATTCTTTCAAATAGTTTGCGTCGGGTAGGAAAAACGCGTGCATTCTCGCCAAAGCGATAACGGCGCTTTTCGCTTGCGCCAAGTTGAGCGACTTTTCTTGGTACCACCCGTCCTCAGGCGAGAAATCTTCCAAGCACAGCGCGAATTTCGAGTCCACGGAGGAATTTTCGTTGAGTTGAAACGCCGAGGCGTAGCATCTGGGCACGCCGACGCCGGCGGAGTGCAAAGCTCTCGCCGCGTTCGAAGAAAGGAACGCAGACTCGACGTAGAAAGACCTCACGTCGCGTCCAATTTTCATCGGCGCGGTACTTTTCTTCAAACGAACGTGCGCGAGACTTTGCATGTCCACGCGTTTATAAAATAACGATTTTGGCGTCCTCGATTTTTCCGAGTTGTCTTTCCACTCCAAGTGTATTCGAACGGCGTCGGACATCAATCCTCGAACCGCGGTGTCTTCGTTTACTGAGTACGAAACTAACGCGTTCGATGAGGTCATGGACATGACATCGTCAGTTTTCTCGTCGTCGTCCGAGTACGCGCTTTTCCTACTCAAACTACAAAGAATCTCGTCGCTTAAATAATCTACCGTCAACGGGGCTCCGTCCAACGCTCTCGCGATGTCAAAAGCTTGAGCTTTTTGAACGTCACTCTTTTTTACACTACCGTCCTCGGAAAAACCCGCCTCTTTGCCGAACAAAGCGCGCAAAGTCTCGCTCTCGCGCAGTTTCGCGCACATTTCCGCTCTCTTCGGCGTCTTTTCTCTCGGCATAGATGCTATGATCCCGAGATTGTTTTCCACCGTCCTCGCGTCTTTACTGTGACACAAAGGCGCGCCGAAAAAATCCGACACGTACCCTCCAGCCGCTTTCAAAACAGCCTCTGGTGCGCAACTATCCCACAAACACGTCGGATGCATCAACGCGACGTCGGCTTTACCGAACGCGACGTTGACAATCTTACTGCCCGCGCCTCCGACTAAAGGTCTATCTATGTCCTGTAAATACGATTGGTTTTCCTTCGCCGCTTCGACGACGGCGTCTACGCTCGCTTTCAACAGTAAGTTCTTACTATCCCCTGTGGTTATTGAAAACCGTTCACTTCCATTTACTTCGCTCGTGGTTACGTACCCATCGGCTAGTAAATGTTCGTTAAACACCCCGACGACGCCTTTATCGCTCTCCGGATCGTCCGCGCCTCCCATTCCGCACAAACCAAACACAATCGCCGATTTCTCCGCGTCATCTTTATCCTCCTCAAACCCTTTCGCGCCTTTTGGAAACGGCAACCCAATCGCCCCCGCCACGGCGCGTCCATTCACGGAAATACCAATCAAGCACTGACAGTTCTCCAATCTCCCTTCCACGAACTCCCTCGTCCCGTCCACGGGATCGACGAACACGCACACGTCTTCCATCGAAACCGCGTCTTCGCCCTGTCGAAAACCACCATCTTCGCACGCTTTTCTCACCGCCTCCTTCACGCACTCGCTAAACCGCACGTCTTTCCGTAAACTCTCGCACATTTCGCTTTCCGTCGGCGTCGCGTCCTCGTTCCCGTCCTCCTCGCCGACGACGTTCAATCTCGCACCGTACGTCTTCCTCAAGCTCCCGATAACGACCGCTTGCGCTTTCACGTCCGCTTCGGTCAACGCCGACCGCGCGTCGCCTTCGATTTTCGATCGCACCGAAGATATTCCTTTCGATCGCACTTCCCGGATTTGGACGCATCCGAGAAAGCAGCTTTCGATGCAATCCGTCAGGAGTTGTTCCACGGAAATCATTTCCGACGACGACGATATGGTCGACATTTTCACTTCTCTCGCTCGATGATGATGATTCAGACGACGTTTATTACGACGAGACCGTTTCGATGATAAAAGCGCTCTCGTTGTTATTACGCGAGAAGAAGCCTTCTTCTTCGCCGCGGGTGAGGGTAAAAACGCAAGAGACCGCGACGACGTCGTAAATTGCATCTCACGACGGAGACAAAAGGACGACAGAGAGAAGAGAACGCGAGAGATTACGCGGGGAAAGAATGAAGCATTTTCCGCACAAATTTAACTTACAACACGCGCACACACATAAACACACTCGCAAGCGCAAACGCGAGAGAGAGGAAGACCAACGCTCCGCGCACAGAGCACGCGAGAGGATGTTTGCGCCTTCTTTTTTATCTCGAGACTGCGACGAAAAAGACGAGGACTGCTGTTCTTGAAACGAATACACTTCACGCAGCATCTCGAGTAGTCGCGCTGCTCGAAAGGTCATCGAGAGCGAGATGATGCATCGACACAGCGCCGGCGTTTCTTCTTCCTCGGACGATGGGTCTTCCTCCGAGAACGGTTCAAAGTCGTCGTCCTTTCCGAAAGGCTCGTGCGTGGTGACAGAATCGGACGCGTCGGAGATTCACATCGTACTCGTCGCCGCTCGAGACGCGCCGAAAGCGAGAGTCGTGCGAGTGTGTCCGACATCCGGCGCGCTTTTGCGCGTGAAGAGACCCCGCGGTTGGGGAAACGACGAGGAGGAGGAAAGCGTGTTTTTTGCATCCGATTTGGACGCGTTGACGTACCTCAAAGAACTCGGGAAAGTAAAAAACGCGACGAGAGGGACGTGCGTTTTAGGCATCGCGCGTTTAGGCGACCAAGTCGCCGCGCTGGTGGCGACGAAAGTGCAAAAAGCGATGCGATTACCTACCGGAGAGGACGTGTTTCGGATTTGCGAGACGAAGTGGATTAAAACGAGTTCAATTTCGAGTCCGGTGAGACTATTGACGGAGCAAGAGAAGGAACACGCGAGAGCGTTGATGGATTTTCCAATCGATGGGTTACATTTTTATAGCGAGACGTTTGATTTGAGGAAGAGTTTAGCGTTTCGAGATTCGTCTCGTTCTTCGTCTTTGGCGTCGCCGCCGCCAAAGGAGGAGGAGGAGGAGGAAAGCGAGTGGGTGTGGAACGAGGCGATTGCAAAACCGTTGAGAGATGTGTTAGACGACGATGCGTCTCGATACGTTCCAGTTATGATTCAAGGTTTAGCGGAGTGCAGAGAGATTTTAGTGGACGCGACCGATCCGAAGAAAGGATCGTGGCACTTTGCGGTGTTTGGGAAACGGAGTCGATTACACCCGGGGACGAGGTTTTTAGCGAGAGGAATAAACGAGGACGGGAATCCAGGGAACGAAGTTGAGATGGAACAAATGGTCTGGCGTTCAAGTAATGGTAATAGTAGTGGTAGTAATAGTGGTAGGAAAAAAACTATTTGGACGTCGTACGTGTGGCGCAGAGGTTCCGTGCCGCTTCGATGGAAACAGGAGATCAAACAAACCGTCGGCGACGCACAAATCGAGGTGGAGACTAAAGACACGTATAAGAATGCCGAGCGATATTTTGCCCGACTGCGCGAAAGTTATGGAGAGTGCAACCCGATCGCGTGCGTGAACTTGTTGCGGATTGCACCCGGGAAACCCGAGGCGGAGTTGTCCAGACATTTCCACGAGTGCGTAGAATTATGTCGCAACATTTTACCAAACGATCCAAACTTGACGGTGACGAATTTCGATTGGCACACGAATGTGAAAAGTATGGGCGATGCGAGTGCAGTCGAAGCGATGTGGAAAGTACTTCGCGATAAGATTGGACAGCACGGTTACGGTTACGGGACGTTCGACGAAGCCACGGGGGAAATGATAACGCTCAGGAAACAAGCGGGCGTGTTGAGATACAACTGCGCGGATTCTTTAGATCGAACGAACTTAGCCGGATTTTTTGTTGCAGTTCAATTGCTCGCGGAGCAAACAAAGCGTCTAGGATTAGCGGACGTGCTCACCGACCCTGAGAGTAACTCGTTACAATCGACGAAGCTCATGGAGAAGGCGAAAGAGGATCAATTCTTGCGCTCGGCTGATGAAGATTTAAGCGCGCGATTACCCGAGGGGTGGGAGTCACGTTTAGACACGACGACTGGAAGAACGTTTTACATCGACCACAACATGCGCTCAACGTCTTGGGCGTTACCGGACGATTTCGTAAAAGTCGTCGACGAAGAGAGAAAAGAACGACAGACAAAACGCGAAGCTATTCTTCAAAAACGCAAGGACGACGCCGTGATACGCGAAAAGGAGAAAGAGGAAGCTGAACGAAAACTGTTCGATATGGATAAGACTACAAACGTATCTGAACATTCGATATTTCCATCCGAGCAAGACTCGTACGTTTGGCTCGAACGAACTGTGGACACTTTGCGAGTGAATATGTCTCGAGCGGCCTTATCGGCGGCATCGGAGGTATACTTGCAAAACGGGGATTTACACGCTTTGATTTACACGTCGACGCGAGCGTCGCACACGGCGATGATGCATTTGTTGGATTCAACGACAAGTCACGATTCAAACTCGCGGTTTAAGTCTTCGCAGTCAACGGCGTCGAACCTGAGTATTAGCGTTCAGAGACGGTTCGTAAACTTAGTCTCGGACGGGTTCCGTCAGACGCAGTTTGAGTTGTTTTTAGGCCTTCGACGGAAATATTACTTTCCAAGCTTGGTGCAAGACCCGCTGGAAGAAAAGGGAAGAGTGGTGAAGTCACGAGCTTCGTTCGGTGCATTATTAGCGGCACCGAGATGTGCCATTAATTTAGTACAGAACGGTGAAATGCTCACCGAGGAATCTTTTTTCCTCGGCGAAGAGTCTGGTTTATCCGAAACTAGTGGTAGTAGCGCTTCTTCATACGGCAACGAAAGTAATGGTAACGACAAAGTCGCGATCGGTCAGTTTTTTAAATCGGTTTGGCCGTGTCCACGAAGCTCGCGTTCCGAATCGCTCACGTATGAAGTGCGAGAGTTTGGTGATCAAGTCGATAGCAGCGGTGGTGTCGAGAATTGGTTGTTGCTAACCGACCCGAAAGGGGCGAACGAACGTTTCGCGCCAGGTCGCGTTCGCGTAACCTTTCTTTCTGCCAGTAGGAAGAAGAAATTTTCTATCGTACTCAAGCTTCCAATAATCCCAACGCATGCGACGATGGCATTGCCTCTCGTAGAGTGCGCCGGGCCGTTCGACGCCGAAGAAGGCGTGTGGAAGTACAGCTATAAGAGACTGGATAGGAATTTCGAAGACGTCGAGTTCTACGAGCAAGAAGGAGGTATCGCCAGAGAACGTCAAAATGAGATTACTCCGAGCAGCGAAAGCGCCACATCAAAGATCAAATTGACGTTTGAACCACGCACGGTGGGCACGTCACCGTCGGCGTTAGCGCTCACCATGGCGCTCGGTCGCGTTGAAATACTTGGTGGCGATGATGGCGCGTCAATTTCAGACAAAGATATCGTTGGTACACTAAGCCCGGAAGATGAGGCGTATCTCGAGCAAAACTTTACTTTAGACGCCTACGAGCGCGTGGCAGTAGAGATTGTCGAGCATGCAAATACCCAAGATTTCGAAGACCGACTTAACGCGAACTTGATGCTCGAGATTTTGCGTTTACGTTTGCGTTTGACGTCAAAGTTTCGCGACGCAAAGTTTACAAACTTACGAAACGTCGATCCCGAGAAACTCGACCCGACGACCATGTTGCGGACGCGACGCGCCAGGCGAATCTTGGAAAATCTTCGATTACAGAAAGAGAATCCAGTGAAGCATAGCGCCGTCGGCAACGCTACAAATGCGTCTCAAAGCGTCGGCAATGTATCGTTAAAGTCTTCTACTGCGGATAAAACCATGTCAGGCGCGACGTATTTTCCGGAAGAGGCTCAAACGATGTCTCGATCGAAAACACCGATACTCGGCGGCGCGTTGACTTCATCCGCGAGTTTAACATCCGTCGCTACCGCGGCGGCGAGTAAATTTGCCGGATTTGCGAACTCAATCGCCAATACGGCAGGTTCTAAGCTTAGCGGTAGTTTGAAAGATTCTACCGCCGCCATGGAGGGGTTATCTATCTCGAATAAGAACGAAACTGGGAGAGGAGATTCCATCCACAGCGGCGGCGGTGGAGGCAGTCACTCCTCTCCGGAAAAGATGGTCTCTCATAATATCGTTCCTATCTCACCGGTCTTGGTAGAAAAGAAGCGGTTGGACGACGAGAACGAACGGCGCGTGTTGACAAAGCTTTCCGTCCTTCGCGATTTGGCGATATCTTTAGACGAATCCGCGGATGTTCTTTCGCACAGCGCTTCGTTCGGAAACGCATCAGCGGCGAGAATTTCGCAAGAGTTTGATCAATCTCCATCCTCGCGCCTTGTGAACGACACAAAGAGCGACGACACGGCAGAAGCTATCCTCGAAGAATTGAAATCGCGCTCGAGAGTGAAGAGAGAACGCGTGAAAGACGTCGCGGAAGAGACTCCCGACGACGCTCACTTTTTGACTCTTCGCGGACGCCACATTTACTGTGCGGTTGCGTTCACCGCGACGAAAGGATCGTCGAGGAAACTACTCAGCGTACCGGGTTCACCATCGACTTCATCACCATCACCACCGACATCATCGCCAACGATCGAAGTCGACGGGTTCAAATTCATGCCGCCTCCGATCCCCGTCCTTTCCTCTATTTCCTCCTCCTCTTCCTCTCTCTTCTGGTGCCTCCGCGTCTCCTCCTTCCGAAACGAAACCTTAGACGACGCCGAGCACATTGGCGACTTCCGCATCCCGCTTCTAAAAAACGCGCCGCGAACGCAACTCGCGTTCGATTTCGATGGCGGCCGGAAATCCGCGTTCGCGTTCGTCTTCGAGTTGGCGTGCGCGGACGCCGCCTCCTCCTCAGAAAGTCAAACGACCTATCACAGCTTACACTCGAGAGTGCAAATGTTTCGGTACGTGCCCGCTGAATGAACAACGAAGAGAGATACTCAAAACCAGTTGTTGGAAAAGTATTCACACTAAGAGAGAGAAAAGATTCACCACGCATAGATAGCCTCGCGCGCGTGCGCATATAGAGACGTTTTTTTTGTAAGAACACCTAAATACTGCCGAAATAATAAGTTACCTCGACGGGCCTTTTTTCGTTCTGTTCCTCCTCTTCCTCTCAAAAGAGCGAGGAAAAAGAGATTTCCAAGAGTTTTCATTGGCAGTTTGTTTGGGAATGAATACTTGAGCAAAACATTTTGTTGTTTCTCCCCCGCATAAAAAAAATATTTATTCATTCACAGGATGACCAATTGCATCGCACTCTCGATGTCGTCGTCGTCAAAATCCCTTTCCTCCTCCTCGGCGTACTCTTCCGCGCATTTCGGCGCAGTTGGTCGTCGTCCTCGCGCTCGATTCATTCGCGACAAACAAACGAATTATTTTTCCATCGAAGATCGAAAAACTTTGACGGAAACTCAAACCCGCGCGTTTAAAAGAGGAACAGAAGAAGAAGAAGAAGAAGAAGAAGAAGAAGACTGCTGCTGTTGTTCGACGAGCGCTCGGAGTTTTAGCGGTTCGAAGATGATTTTTAGCGCTTTTGTGATGTCGGCGTTTCTCGCGCTAAATGAAAGTAGTAACGTCGCGAATGCGTCGACGATTTTGTCCTCCTCTGCCTCTTCAGAGGAAACGACGAAGGAACAACTTTTTAGTACGAACGCGGAGGAACGGCGGCGGAGGATGTTTGAAATAGCGACGAGCAGTTCTTCTTCCGAGAAGCAAGAATTGAACGACAACGCGGTAGCCAATAATAATAACAACAACGTGAATGAAGAAAACAAACCGGAACTCGGCCAAGGGTTCTTTAAAGACTTGGAGATTTTCATCGAGCGCGAACCGCCCATCGCGGTTGGCTTCCTCTTTCTCTTTCTCATAAACGGCGTCTGGGGGGTAATATTTACGTTATTCATTCGAGAGACGAACGCTGGGCCGGGAGGGGAGTTCGGGAAAGGTCTCGCCGCATTGAGGAAAGAAATCGTGAAAGGGATATTCAAGTTCTTCGGAGGCGCTTTGGGGCGGTTCACGAAATAATAAAGAAACGCTCGCTCGCTTTGCGAGAGCGACCTCTTTCACTCGCACTCGTCGTTTCGAGAAAAACGATCAAAGACGAAGAGAGAGAAAAAGAGAGAGAAATGGTAGAACAAACGCGCGCGTAAAACATTTCGTGAAAAGGCACATAAATTATAATCAGATCTGTACTTATATATTACTCTAAACGTATCCCGCTCGTTGAGAGAGAGAGAGAGGTCAAACAACACCAAGATCGTCAGTTAAAACGCTTGCACAACAACAAACACACAACAAAGACGCACGAAAGAACTCTGATGAACTCTACGTCCATGGAGGATAACGAGGCCAACGGTGTTGACTTCACCAGGGAGCGTTTTTCGCACGTGCCGAGGGACCCCATGCGCGATGGTTTACATCACACTGCGACGACGACGACGACGACGACAACGACCCATCCCGTCGAGCAGATCCAAAACCATTCGCACCCGTACGTGCTCTCTCAAACGAAGAAAAACCACCTCGCGCACGTCTACGGCATCGCCTTACCGGCACAAATGGACATCGAACGACAAATATTACAAAACGTGGAACGATTACCGAACAATCAAACGGTGAAAAGCAAACGATTCGGGTTGGAGATTTTAAGCGGGAACGTCGATCGGATCGGATTCGAGGACTATTTAGGGCAGATGGAGTTCCAACCGGAAGCGAGGACGAGACAGACGACGCACGAAGTCATGGAACAAAGGTTAGGATTAGGGTTAAATGGACCGAAAGGCAAATAGATGATGAGAAAAAGAAGACCACACGGAGGGATGAAATACTAATAGAAAGAAGAAGGTGTAGTAGCAAACACACATATCGCGCTTTGCGCTCGTAATACATTTTACGTATATTCAACGCGTCGCCCCCGCGGTAGAGTCGTCTTCGTTTTATCGTCTTTATCGTTGCTGTTTCGCGTACGCCTCTGCTCTCAAAACGGCTTCAAAATCGCACTCCTCTCCTTTATTCGCTCGGAGAACGTCCAAATCGCACCTCCGCATGCGTAAAAGTTTCTCTCGTTGCGCTCGCTCTCGTTCGACCACTTTGGCCATTCTTTGGCGCAATTTGGAGACCGATTCGAGCACGTTTCGTAACCGCTCGTCGATTTCTTCTTCCTCTCTTTCTCTTTCTCCTTTCGTAGTGTTGTCTTCTTCTTCTTCTCCAACCGTGGTAGAAATCACTCTCTCCACTTCGAGAGAACACCGATCGGTTGCATCCGTGACTTCTTTTTGCATCCATCTCGCGTTTGCGATCGTCCCGTCCAATTTGCGAATCTGAGGCAAAATGGATCGTTTCAACCCTTCGGTCAACACATCCAGAGAAGAAGAAGAAGACGCGGGTTCATCGAGCTTCTTCTTCTTCTCGCTTTCCTCCTTCTTCTTCTTAACTGTTGCGCTCATCGAAAGAAATCTCTCGTCGTCGTCGTCGTAAAGTCATCGTCGGACTTCTGTCGTAGGTGCGCAAGTAAAATGTGTCCGTCGGTTCTTCAAAGTTGGTCGAGAGAAGAAAAATCGAGAAAAAAAAAATAATTTAGGGTATCACTCCTAATTAGGGTTTAAGCGTCGCTCTTTTCAGATCTCTCGTTTCTCTCTTTTGTTCTGTTCTTTAGAAAAAAATTCGAACATTTCGTAGGGGTGTTGTGTTGTGTTGTTGTTGCTCTGGAAGAGAGGCTTTAGAGAGGCTTTCAGAGGGGCGTAAAAGTCACAGTCACGCAATACATAGAATATTTGCTTTGCGATCTCTCGAGAGCGTGAACTATGATTTCCAGAGGAGGACGACGACAGTTCGTTGAAAGTACGACGAGTCAACAGATTTTGGCGCGATTTTTCGCCTCCAAAAATCAGACGTCGGTTCGAAATCTTCATCATCATCATCATCATCATCATCATCCGTTGTTGGTGTTTTCTTCTTCTTCTTCCTCCTCCTCGTCCTTAAACTCGGCGCGCTGTTCTCCGTCCTCTTCGTCGTCTTTGTTGTCGTCGCAAAAGAGACAACAAAGAAGGGGGGTGGTGACAACGACGACGAAAGAGAAGAAGAACGACTCTCATCATGGCGGCGATGATGCAATCGGAGGAAAAATACCAAAGAAGAATAGTAGCAGTAGCAGCGTTTTCCAGAATGATAATAAAACGATCGCGAGATCTAACAGAGGATTTGCGGCAGCGGCAGCGAAATCTCCGGAGGATTACCCTCCGCACTCGGTGATTCCGTTTCCGTCGCTCTCGCCGACGATGACGCAAGGCGGCGTCGCGTCGTGGGCGGTGAGCGAAGGCGCGAAGATTAACGCCGGGGATATTTTAGCGGAAATTCAAACCGATAAGGCGACCATGGAGATGGAATGCATGGACGACGGGTACTTGGCGAAGATTTTGGTTCCAGCTGGAGAAGCGGACGATATACCGATTGGAAGAGCGATTGCGGTGACGTGCGAAAACGAGGAGGACGTGGGGAAATTCGCGGATTACGTGGCGGAAGATACCGTTGGTACTGCTTCTGTGTTGGACAGTGGCGAAACTTCTTTAGCATCCGCGGCGGACGAACCCGCGGCGAAAGCGATTTTGGAACGACCGGAGTACGAGGCGATTAAAAAAGGAGATTTGACGAGAAACTCGCGAGCGGCTGGGAGAGACTTAGACGGATCGAAAGACGAAGATTTGAACGGCGGTACCGCCACGGCTTCAAAACTCCCAGCGGATTCACCAAGTATGACCGTCCGCGACGCCTTGAACTCCGCGTTGTCCGAAGAAATGACCAGAGACGAAAAAGTGTTCATCATTGGGGAAGAAGTCGGCGAATACCAAGGCGCGTATAAAATCACCAAAGGGTTGCACCAAAAGTTTGGCGCCGAACGCGTTCGAGATACGCCCATCACCGAAGCCGGTTTTACCGGCATCGCGTGTGGTGCCGCATTTATGGGTTTAAAACCAGTCGTCGAGTTTATGACGTTCAACTTTGCGTTACAATCGATTGATCACATCGTCAACTCCGCCGCGAAGACGCTATACATGTCCGCCGGTACCATCTCGTGTCCGATTGTATTCAGAGGTCCAAACGGCGCCGCCGCCGGAGTCGGTGCGCAGCACTCCCAGTGCTTCGCCGCCTGGTACATGTCCATCCCCGGTTTGAAAGTTTTAGCCCCGTACGACGCGGAAGACGCGAGAGGGTTAATGAAAGCCGCCATTCGCGACCCGGATCCAGTCGTTTTCCTCGAAAACGAACTCTTATACGGCGAAAGCTTCCAACTCCCGAAAGAAGCCTTAGACGAAGATTTCACCATTGAAATTGGCAAAGCAAAAATCATGCGAGAAGGTTCCGACGTCACTTTCGTCGCCTTCTCCAAAATGGTCGGCTACTGCTTAAAAGCCGCCGAAGAGCTCGAAAAAGACGGCGTGAACGCGGAAGTCATCAACCTTCGCTCTTTGCGTCCGTTCGACCGCGAAGCCGTCGCTCGATCGGCCAAAAAAACCGGACGCGTCGTCATCGTCGAAGAAGGCTGGCCGCAATGCGGCGTCGGGTCTGAAATCGCCGCCTGCGTGAACGAAGACGCGTTCGACTACTTGGACGCCCCGGTGGAAAGAGTCACCGGCGTCGACATCCCGATGCCCTACGCCGCAAACTTGGAAGCGATGGCCTTGCCGAAACCAGCCGATATCGTTTCCGTGGCCAAAAGGACTTTGTTTCGAGGCGATTAATAATACTATTTGTAGAGAATTTGTTGTTGTGCACGTGTAAACACTTACGTAATATATATATATTTAAAATACAATTTAATCAAAGCTTCTTCTTTCTTCTCGTCATCGATCGCGTCTTCTTCTTTACTACTGCGTCTTTTCGCGCATCGTCATCAAACACATCAGGGAAACACTATTTTTGAAATCGGTTTGCTTCACAAAATTCATCTCGAACAACGAACGAAATGGTACCAAACGACGACAACACCACCACCAACAAAACGCCTCTCTCCCAAATTCGCGACGGTGGTCGGCAAAAAACGCTCAAATCTTTCTTTTCCACGACGACGACTGTCAGTTCCTCGAACAAGAAAAAGAAGAGCGATGATGCGATGAAGATGATTCAAAAGACTTTAGGGGAGAAAGAGGATTCAAAATTATCGCACGGGGACGATGAGAACAGGAAACCAACGCATATTTCGTCGTCGTTCTCCGGGGAAAAGGAGAACGCGAAAGAAGAAAAAGAGTCCATCGGAGTCGTCTTTGCAAAGGAAAAGGAAAAGGTGCAGGCAATCGCTGCTGATGACGAAGCGAAGCAAGTAACAAAAGGAGGTGATGTTTCCAAGAAAAATGGTGCCCAGAATGCACCTTCTTTGGCGAGCGTAAGCGAGGAGAGGAAAGGCGTCGAGATGATCGCGGAAGCCACGAGAGCGACGGGGAGAACCACATCGACGGTAAAAGAGAACGAGAGAACAGAGGAAAAGATGGACGTGGACGTAGATTTCGAGGAAGAGGAGGAGGAGGAAAATCCAATTTCCTTCGCGCGAAGGAACAAGCGCAAGCGGTCGAACGCCGCGTCGTCGATCGCGAAACGACCGACCCGGGCGACGAGGCGGGAAGAGGAAGAGGCGAAGAGGAAGAGGAAGAAAACGGTGATTATGGATTCGAGCGATGATGACGAGAACGAAGAGGAGGAAGGAGGAAGCGAATCGGACTTTGCACCGGAAGAGTCCGAGGATGGCGACGACGACGACGACGACGAGGACTTCGAAGAAGAAGACTCGCCGGTGGCAAACAAAAAGACGAAGAAAAAGCCTCCGTCGGCGCAAGCTTCGAAAGCGTCCGCGACGGTAGCGCCGATAAAGCAACGCGCGTCGCCGCCGAAACAACAACCGTCCTCGTCGCAGCAACAAAACGGACTCCAAGCGGACCAAATATCAAAGTTTGACGAACGAGAGCGTCGTTTGTTTTCCTTCATGTTCCCTCCGAAACTGAAGGATCAAAACGGAAACCTTTTCGACAGCCCAAAATACGATCCAACCACGTTGTTACTCCCGAAAACCTTCCCGAAGAGCTTTCCGAGCACGGATGGCTCTCAGCATAAAATCTCTCCGGGACAGCAACAGTGGTGGCAGTTCAAAGCCACGCACTTTGATGCCGTTTTATTGTTCAAGATGGGCAAATTTTACGAAATGTACGAGATGGACGCGCACGTCGGCGTGAAAGAACTCGGATTGATTTACATGAAAGGAGAACAACCACACGCGGGTTTCCCGGAAAAGAACTACCAGAAAAATGCCGAAACATTGGCGAGAAACGGGCACAAAGTGGTCACGATTGAGCAAACAGAAACGCCCGCCATGCTCGCGGAGAGGAAAAAGAAAGACTCGAGATGCAAAGATACGGTGGTGAAACGCGAGAAGATTGCGGTGGTGACGAGAGGGACGATGATTGATCGCGTGATGGTAGAAAGTTGTCCGGATGCGTCTCACGTGTTGGCAATTTCAGAGTTTCGAAAGAATGAAGATGGGGCTATGCATTTTGGCGTCTGCGCGGCAGAATGTGCGGCGGGGAAGTTTGTTCTCGGCGCGTATAAGGTCGTGCCAGGAAGCGGCGACGAAGAAACCCTGTCGAGTTTACGAACGACGTTGTGCGAGCTGAACCCGGTGGAAATTATTTTTAGAAGGGGCGAGACGGATGCTAAAGAGTTCCCTGGACCGGCCGTGGCGGCGGCGCTCAGAGATTGCGTGCCAAATGCACACATTCGATACGTGTGTTCGTCTTCGATGACGTCCTCAAAAGGCGTAAGAGAGGAAGTTGAAAAACAAGGCTATTTTAAACCACTCGCGGCGTACCCGGATGTTATTGAAACTTTTTTTGGCAACGCAAGTAATATTAACGCCGAAGCTGCGCTCGTAGCTTTCGGCACGTGTCTGCTCTACTTGAACGATAATTTGGTCGCACACGATGTTGTGCCCTACGGAAAATACGAAACCATCGCCAACGACGAGACGTTTTTCGGGGTCGAAGGAAGTGTTGTGAATTCTTCCGCACCGCCTTCGCCATCCGCCATGGAACAAGAAGCGACAACGACATCAGCTGCGACTACGAAAAGGTTACAATACCAACACGCGTTCATGCGCCTGGACGCTGCTGCTTTGTCCGGTCTCGAGATTCTAGAAAACACTGAAGGCGGGAGATCGGGAAGTTTGTTAGAGCTCGTCTCCCGAGCGGCATCTGCACCAGGCACGCGCGTCCTCCGAATGCAATGTTGTCGCCCATCGTGCGACGCGTCAGTGATTCGATCGAAGCAAAAGGCAATAGACGCGTTGCGCTCGAACGACTCCGTCGATACGTTTCAAAAAATTCGAGCGCTGTTGAAAGCGAGTCCAGATTACGAGCGGTGCGTGGCGAGATGCGTCGGCAGCGGGGATTCAAACAGAAACGCCGATCGCGTCGTTTTGTACGAAGACATGCGCAAAGCAAAGTTGAATGACTTTTTAGCGGCTTTAGAAAGCGTTCGCGCGGTCCGCGATGTCGCCGAGGAGATCTCGAGCAACGAGCACGTGTTGGAAAAATCAAATTTGCTCAGAGCTTTAGTCACCGGCGAAAAAACAAACGCCGACGAAGAAGATTACTGCGGAGACCTCTTCTTCCCGAAAGACGAAATTATTAAAGGTTTGCGCGAGTTTGAAACCGCCTTTGATTGGGTTAAAGCGAAAGAATGCGGCCGCATCGAACCAGCCGCTGGTGTAGACGCCGCCGTGGACGCCGCGGACGAAGCCATCCGACAAGCAGATGCAAAGTTGGAAAACTGGCTCGACGAAGCGAGAGCGTTGTTGCAGTGTCAAAAATCCGAGCTACAATTCGTCACCGTCATGCGCGACACGCACATTATTGAAATCCCAGATCGATTATCTCGACGGGTTCCAGAAATGTGGACGAGAGAAGGTAAGCGAAAAGGGTTTGAGCGATTCTCGTGCGAGACGGTTGATCCCTTGAGAGAGGCGCGCGCGAACGCGATGGAGGCAAAAGAAACCGCCATGGAAGGCGTGATGAAAGGTTTAATCTTAAAATTCCGCGCAAACTGGCGCGAATGGCGTTTGGCGACGGAGTGCATCGCCGAAGTCGACGCGCTCGGCGCGCTCGCGGTGGTTTCGGATGAGTTCGCTTTGCTCGGCGAAGGCCACGCGGTGAAACCGAACGTCTCGCCTTTTCCCGGGGATGGTAAGAGCGCATTCCTCGAGTGCGACGTTTTGACACACCCGTGTGCATCTCTCTTAAACAAGCAGTTCGTTCCAAACGATTGTCACTTTGCCGCGGATAAAAACTTCCTCCTTCTCTCCGGTGCGAACATGGGTGGAAAATCCACGTATCTCCGACAAATCTGCGTAGCCACTATCCTCGCGCACATGGGCTCGTCGGTCCCCGCGAAGACTTTCAACCTCTCCGCATGCGACGCCATTTTCGTTCGCATGGGCGCGAGAGACGACTTGCGCTCTGGATTTTCCACGTTTGCGGTGGAAATGTCCGAAATCGCGAAGCCGTTGCGCGAAGCTACGAAAAATTCCTTGGTGTGTGTCGATGAACTCGGTCGAGGCACGTCCACCACCGACGGCTGCGCCATCGCTTTAAGTTGCGGCAAACACTTGATGTTGCGAAACAAATCCCGCACGCTCTTCAGCACGCACTACCACAAACTCGCGGATTACTTCGCGTTCGCCTCTAGCGCGATATTAAAACACGTCGAAGCGCTCGTCGACTCCACTCGAGTCCCGCCCCGAGTCGCGTTCACGCACAAAGTCGTCTCCGGTTCGTGCCCGAAATCCCACGGCGTCAACGTCGCTCGCTTAGCCGGTTTACCCGAAACAGTTTTACAAACCGCCTCCGCAGTCGCGTCCAGAGCGGAAAAGTCGGACGAAGAAAACGCGTTCCAAGGTGGTAAAGAGTGTTCCATCGGCGCTCGAGCGGGAGTTCAGTATTTGTTCTCCCGCTTTCGAGAAGAGAAGGCGTTGTTTTTCGCCGACGACGAAAAGTCGGGAATATCGAGCGCGATCGAGACAGTTCGCGAAGCTTTGTTCCTCACTCACGAATAGACAGACCCGCAGCAGAGAGAGAGAGAGAGAGAGAAAGAAAGAAAGAAAGAAAGAAAGAGAGAGAAGTGCGCAGTTCTATTTAAACGAAGAAACACTACATTGTACAACAGATATTGATGAAAATTTTCTCTACTTCCTCGTCGTTGCCACGTCGTCTGTCGAATCGTCCAAAACGCTCTTCCGTTCGCTCCCGTACATCTCGTACACTTTCTCTTGCCTTTCCATCCATTTCAGCTCTTTCTCCGCGAACTTTTCAAACTCCTCCGGTTTTTCTTTCGTACCTTCGTACGCATCGTTCGTCCTTCGCACGAGGTACTCGCGGACGTTGTAATCTTTATACGACTTGGCGACGCGAAGCATTCTCGCGAGTAAAGTTTGCGCGTTTTTCGTCGTCGTCGTCGCGCTCATATCTTTTTTACTCCTCCGCTTCTTTTACCACAGAGTGTACTACTAATACTACTACCACGAATGTTGCCAATGCTGTTCTCGTTCGGGAGGCGCTCAAAGGCTTCTTTTACGCGCGTTTATGCGATGGTTTGTGTGAGATAAAACTGAGGCATTTCTTTTCCAATTTGCGTCATACGAAAACCTTTTGGTTTGTGGTCGTCTCGCGTCGTCGTGTACGTCGAATCGTGTTGCGCTCTTATTTCATGCCTGGATAAACGAAGCGATCGATGAACGACTCTGAGCAGCAGCGCGAGAATAAAAAAATGCGCGCGTTCGTCCGCACCTGGCGCGAGTCTCGCGACCACGCGTTCGAGCTTTTCGACGTCGTCCTCGACGTCGTTTCCCGAGTGCCGATGTTGAAAGAGAAACGTTTGTACCCTCCTTCGTCCGAGGAGGAGGAAGAAGAAGAAGAAGAAGAGTGCGATGACGATGAGAATAACGGTGAGAATGAGAGTGTGGTGAATATTGAGAAAGAAAAACGGACGCATCGACGACGCGTTGCGGGATCCAACTCGGTGCATAAAGAGACGGTCGCGAAACAGATGGAACAGTTAGGAGTGATTCTGGAAAAGTTAGACCGAGAGCGAGATCGAATGAAACAGTTCGTGGACGAGATGGAAAAAGTAGTCAGTCGAGGAAATCGAGAACAAACGCAATCGAGAAAAACGGGAGGAGGCTTTGATGAGAAATCACAAGCATCGTCGCACATGTTTGAGTCGATGGAAAGGATAGAAGCGTCGTGGCGGTTTTACGGGGAAGAAACGAGCGCGTGCGAGGCGCTTTTCGGGTTGTGCAGAGAGGCGGCGGAAGAGGCGGCGGAGGAGAAGAAGAAGAAGAAGAACGATGGTGGCGAGGCGAGTGACGGAGGAGAGATGGTGAGGAGCGCGCGGGCGTTTTTAGAGGTGAGGAGGAAAGTAGATTTAGAGCGGCGGTGGATAGTTTAGCGGATACTAGCTTAGCGCGTTCTGTGAATTGCGTAGTGTACAAAATTTTCTAAACCTAATAAGTTTTAAAATAACTCTATTTTCAATCGCGACGCGGCGTACCGAAGCCATCTTTCGAACGGGAACTCGACATCTTCATCTGTTTGCGACGTTTCATTCAGCATATCTAACGATTTGGACGTTTCGCACGGGTGCACGCACACCCATCCACCGCCAACGGAACACTTTGGAAGTTTTTGTTGTCGATCCCAAGGGGCGAGAAGTTGCGCGAAGATGTCGTCGTCGTTGTCGTTATCTTTGTTGTGAAGCTTCGTCACCAACGCGCGATTAGTTTGGTCTAAACTCAGCGCCGAGCCGCTCCGCGAATCAAACGCGCGGAGACACAACACCGGGACCTCGTAGGATGGGGAATAGATGACGTCGACTTCTACTCGAGCTCTCGAGGAAGCTTTACTCGTGTCATTCTTACGGTGGCGAACAATAAAGACGACATCTTCTTCAAAATATCCTTCGTCGACTTCGTTGTCGTCCTCTTCCTCCTCCTCTTCTCGTTGTTCGTACGCCACCGTCCCAACATTTCGAAACGCCAAAAACGCGCCTTCCTCGTTCCCATCGTCGCCTCTCCCGACGTATCGACAAACCGTCGCATCTCTCTTTTCCGCGTGAGCCTTCGCAGCGCTCTCGAAATGCGTTCGAGATATCTTCGATCCTTTCCTCCCTGGCCGCGTCGTCATGTTCGCCAACGGTTAATCCGCAACTCTCTACTTCTTCCCTTTCTTCCCTCCTCCTCTCTTCGCTTTCTTTACAGTAGCGCCTTTGTCGTTCCCTCTCGCGAACGGATTTCTCTCGCCAACGCGGCCACCTCTCTCCTCCTCTACTTCCTCTTCTCTTTTCTTCTTCCTCGGCGAAACGCGAGTCTCCAAGGTGGTTTCTTTCTTCGGAACAACAGCAAAAGCCGTGAATCCTCCTCCCGCTTCCGGATTCGTCCTCGTATCCGTCTTCGTGGAAGCAAAGAGCTCCTCTTTCACTTTTTGAATCTTCCCTAACGTCGCCTCTCGTTGCGCCTCCAACAAGCGTTTCTTTTCGTTCTCTTTTCGTATTCTCACGTGTTCCGATTTCTCTTTGTTCAAACGTTCCGCGCGCATGCGATGGACTTCCAACGCGCGGATCACAATCGACGTTGGATCGGATGTTAAACGCGAAGGTGGTGGAAAGAATGAATCTGTCGTCGACGGGTGCTTTTGTCTCGGAAAGTCTTTCAAGCCGTTCGTGAGAGAGGATTGTTTCGGAGTGTACGACGTCGTCTGAATCGATGTCGTTTGCTGCTGATGATGATGATGATGATTCGTAAACGCGCTTCCTCGAGACGGATACTTCGCGAGGGGCATGTTCTTCTTTTCGCGCTCTCTTTCTTTGTGCGTGTTTGTGAAGTTCTTTCGATGTGTGGAATATGGTATACAACTACGCGAGAGCGCGCGGATGATGTCCAGAAGGAAATAGGAAAAGGAACAGAAGATGAGATGAATACGTATTGATGAGTACCTGGTAAAGTATCCGTGTATCGTTAAAACGTGTGTAAAAGTATAGTTTAAATAGAAGCGAGCGGCGCGTTCCTTATTACTGCTCCAATATCCCTTTCACTCTGACCATCCCTTTCTCGCACAAGTTCAAATCTCTTCGAAACCTTTCGATTTCTTCCGCGTCGCCTTCGACGATGACATCTGTCGTGACCTCGTTATCGACCATTTTCACTTTTACTTTTTCTTTTCGTCCGGCGTTATCCAAGTAATACTTTCCGCTCAGCGGCGAAATTAACGCCAAAGAGTACCAGAGATTCCCGCCGGGCAAGGCGATTGAACACACCAAACCAACGCACAAGAGACCAACGGCGATACAAAAAGTAATGTACGCCGCCGTCCCTCGTTCCGGCGCGATGTTCCCTTCAAACGTAATCACCTCCCCGGCGTCCGCGACCACGTAGTTGTTCCTCTTGAAGTACATCGAAATCTCTCTCGCGACGTCGTCCAACGGCAACGCGGCGTCCCCGGCCGCCATCGGACCCGGAAGTTCGAACGTCTTTCTCGAAATCTTCGATTTCGCGGACCGTTTCACCAACGAGTACAACCCAGGTGCGGATAACACGAACAAAAATAACGTCGCGTAGTAACTCTTGCTCGTTTGGCCGTCGAGGACCCCTGGAGCTGCCTCGAGACCTTCATCTGCAAAAGCTGGAAACGCAGTCACGAAGTGCGCGAATGCGGTCGAACCAATCGTAATGGACGCGGAATCGATGGCATCTTTCGAGAAGCTAAATGATGATGATGATGATGATGATAGTGCTGAGGTGTTTGTGTCGTCGTTTTCTTTGGTGTTGCCTTTCGGAGTGGTGTCGTCGCTTTGGGGAAATGCTGACGAGACGAACAACGCGCTGAATCGATTAGTCGTCGTCGAAGCTTTCGCCGCCGCCGCTTTGCGAAAAGAGGAAGAAGGAGAAGAAGAGGACGAAGAAGACGCGAATCTGGACGCGAACGAGCGCGAAGAATACGCGTTTATGCCGGTTGATGCGAGCATTGTGTGTGTGTGTGTGTGTGTATTTTGGATATGAAAGTGTGACGTAGTCTTGGACTTTTTTCGAGGAAAAATCACAACGCGCGTGGTATTACATGTTTTCATTATTCTAATTCTGATTCTGATTCTGGTTCTGGTACGTATAACTCTCCATCTTCGTATCGATAACCGTCTGGTAGAGGACAGTTGTTGTCGAGGAGGTATTGTAAACATTCGGGGTTGTTGCTCTCGTGCGCTACTTGAACGCACCAAGAGTTCCAAGGCGCTTTGGCGGTTTCGTGCAAGTACTTCAAACAGTCTAAATGGCCGTTCCTGGCAGCATACCAACACGCATTTTCGCCATATTCATCATACTCACGCTCAACAAGATATTCGAGTATGTGGAGATGACCACTTTCAGCCGCCCAAGAGGCAGTACAAGATTCCCAAGGCGCTTTGACTTCTTCGTGTAAGTATTTGAGGCACTCGAGATTACCGCTTTCGGCAGCATATGCACACGCGTTCTCATCGATAGGACACTCATTTGCAACGCAATACTTTACCATTCCCAGATTACCTTGACGTGCGGCCGCCCAAATCGTCCGATCATCCCACTCACACTTTTTCTCCTCTCGCGCCCACTTGAGCAACTCGAGTTTATTCGTTTTAGCAACTTGCTCGGAGAAATATGTTTCGTCCGTCTCTTCTTCCGCATCGTAGTCATACGCTTCCCACGGATAATGCTCCCACGCTACTTTCAAAGTCGATATCGACGACATCTCGCTCACAAAAAACGTCTCTTTCAACTCCCCCTTGCGAGACGATCTCTTCACCAACTTTCTCGTTTCACTATTCACTTCGTACAAGAATTTCACATCATTCAAATCCAATCTCGGAAGAATGTGTGTGAAACAAATATCGTCGTTATTCACGATCAAATCCCACAAAGAATCTCTCTGCGCAATCTTCCTCTTCCGCGATCTCGTCGCGACTCCTTCTCCAGACATCCTCGTCCGCTTTTTTTCGGTACATCTTTTTGTCGCGTCCAAGGCAAGCCAATCCACATTTTCGTCACCTTCAGCGACGGGTTCGCGCGGTGATGATTTCGACCGCGCGGACGAGTCAGGAGCATCAAAGAGGTCCTCACGCTCGATATTAAAGCGTTTGCACGCGCGTTTGATGATGTGCGTTAAGATTTTTTTCATTTTCGCGCGTCGAGGAGTGTGCGCACGTATCCGGGCCAAACGAGAACAAAAGAGCGCGTTTTTCAAATTTTGTCCTACTTTTTAGGGGTGTGACATCTCTAATTTTACTATAAAAAGCGGTGCGATGGATACATAAATAATATCTGGCTATGGAAACTCCTTCTCTCTACAAAGGGTTCTCGCGTATTCTCCTCGCGGCTTCCGCGATGGTTTCGCGTTTTTTACATATCGCGAACCGGACTAAATCGGTCGGGTTTTCGGGGGAGGATGGGTCGTAGAAGGGCGTCATCGGAACCGCGCTGACTTTGGCGCCTCGGCGAGCGAGATTTTTGCAGTATTGGATGGCGTCGCCGTCGACAGATTTGATGTTTTTGACGGAGGCGACGAGGAAGAAGCCGCCTTCGGGTGGGTAGACTTTCAAGCCGGAGGCGGTGAGCGCGGATGCGAGGATTTGGGCGTTCGAGGCGAGGATTTGGGCGTTTTCGTCCGGGGTGACGCCTTCGCCCGGTTTCGCTCGGTCGCAGATGTCGTTTAACGCGTCCGCGACGCCGGCTTGTAACGGCGTTGGCGTGGAAAAAGAGGCGTAGGAGTGGAATGTATTGCACGCGTCGACGATGACTTTTGGGCCGTATATCCATCCCACTCTCCAGCCCGATAAATTCATCAGCTTACTCGACGTGCCAACCGTTACCGTTCTTTCCGGTAAATACTCTCGCAAACGCAAATGCGGCTTGCTTTCTAGAAACGTAGACCGTTCGTACACTTCGTCCGCGATCGCCACGATCTTATGATTCCTACAAAACCTGGCGATAATTTCCAGTTCTTCTTCGCTCGCGCAATGACCGGTTGGATTATGCGGCGAACAGTGCACGAAAATCTTTACTCTCTTGTTGCTCTTGGCGTACGCTCGTTCTAACATCTCTTCGGTCACCGCAAATCCATCCTCCGGATTTAACGGGACTCCAAGTAGCGTACACTCCGTTACCGTCGCGTGCGCTAAATACCACGGGAAGAACGGACTTAACGTCATCACCTCGTCGCCTTTGTTCAACAACGCTCGAAACACCACGTACAACCCTTCCGTCGCCGACGTCGTCACCAACGAACTGTCTCTCGATTCGTCCACCGAGGATACATTTCTCGCCGTGTCTCTGTAATACCGTTTCACCGCATCCAGCATATCCGCCGTTCCTGGAATCGGTGCGTATTGATTCGCTCGAGCGTCTGGAACGTCTCCCGAAATTGTCTTTTCGTCCATCGATATCGCTCGCTTCGCGCTTTGTTTCGCGATCGCGTTCGAACCGAAATCAGGGTACCCTTGCCCGATATCAATCACCCCTTCTTGTCGAGAGAGCGCGGTGATTTCGGCCCACAAGGCGCCCGGACCGGATTGTTGTCGCGAGAATGCGGTCGCTAACGAGGAGAGTTCAACGGTGTCGTTGCTCATGACGGGAACGACGATGGTTTTGGAACGACGAGAGGTCTGTTTCTGTCGCTCTTGCGCGAGGATGAGCTGCGGTTTTGTCGTGTGCAAACTGTGCATTTACAATGAGGAAAAAAAAGTTCGAGGCGAAGTTTTGCGTTTCGCGAATGGCCAAACTTTACTGCTACATAAAACAATCTCTCTCTCTCTCTATTAGTATTATTTCTTAGCGCTGTGCGTATTCATTTGCTGATGCGACACCTTGACTCGCGCGAAAGAGTACAAACCGAACCCAGCCAAAGCGACGAACGCTCCGAAAACCATGGATACGCTCCAATCTTTCGTCTCGCCGAATAACACGCGCGAGCATAAGATTAACAGAGCGACTTTAATGTTTCCGAGAACTGTCGTGGTCACCGCCGACGTCGCCCCGACTAACGCGAAGTGAACGAAATTATACGACACCGCGTTCAAACACCCGAGTAAGACTAACGTCAAGACTTTAATCGGCGACACGTATTCGTCGCCGTACATCAAAGCTTCCCTCGATTGCACGTCGAACGAGTTCGAGCCGAAATATTTGTTGACGAACCGATCGCCTTCTAAGAGTAAAGCGACGGGAAGTAACGCGCACAACGTCACCGGGGCGGTATAAAACGTCAGTCGCAACGCGTCCAATTTTTCTCCGCCCATGATCTTCCCGCTAAACGTCATCATCAACGCGTTTGAAATCGTCGCGGTTACGCAATACAATAATCCGCTCAACGTCCGCTCCTTCTCCTTCGATGAAACACCACCACCACCACCACTACTCGCTGCCGCGTAACTCCCACTAATACAAAACATAACTCCACCGGCGACGAAGAGTAACCCGATACTTTCGATCCCGCCCGGTACTCGTCCTTCCACGAACATCGCGCACACCGCGCACACCACAGGAATGGACGCTCGAATCACTTGATTTAACGATAACGGCATAGACACTAAACTCGCGTTATTCATCGCGATGTTCAAACTCATGAACAAACCAATCTTCACCACCGCGTTTTTCACTCTCGGTAATATCTCCTGGTGCGAACTCGCATAGCTCAACTTTGGAGATAACATGATTGGAGATAAACATATCACCGAGAACGATAAGTGCGCGACGGTGAGTAAAATCGGAAACGAAAACCCGGCGTGCCCGAGCGTGTACCGGTTTAAAAGGTTTAACGAACTGTTCAAACCTAAGTAAAGGAGGACGAGGACGAAGGTTTTCATCTGGTGATTCGGATGATGATTTTCGCTGGATGTGATTTTATCCAACGTGGTTTCCGATGCCATGATGTGACTTTTTCTCTCTTTAAACTCTCGCTCTTTAAAAGCAGCAAAAAAAGCACCTGCACAAAAAATATCCTCTGATAGCAGGTATATGCGCGGTAGTCTTTCTCGCGCTCCTCGAAGCTCCTCAAAGAAGAGAGAGCAAGCGGTCGGTTTCTGTAGTAAGTACCTTCGTACCTCCGAGAAAAAAAGAATCCCCTAAGAGAAGGGAGTTTAGGGTTTATCAGGCGAAAGGAAAAAAGGACAAAAATTCTGTTAGAAGAAAACTTCAGAGAGAGAGAGAGAACACACACACGATGAGCGTTGTCTCCTCTCCTTCTTCTTCTTCTGCTTCGACTTTTCCTCCTCCGACGACGACGACGAGCGCGAACGATGATGGTAAAGCTTCAGAGGAGAAGGTGGAGGAGGATGTTGTATCCGAATTAGAGCAAAGAGTGAAGGACGTGGAGGACACAATTTTACGTTTTGGTGAAAAAAGCGACGCAACAAAATCAGCGACAAAATCAGCATCATCATCGAAACAACAAAGCGCGTCGTCGACGTTGTTGTTCGCAAAACTCGCGAGTTTGCGCTCGGCTTTGGTGGATTCGCGGACACGTTTTATCGCAGCAAAAAACAGCGGCAAAGAAAACGAAATCAAGCGTTTGCACGATCGATTGGAGAAGGTGTTGTTTCAGATTGCCGTCGTAGGGGTGTTGAAGAGGGAGGATGAAAAAAATGGGTACCAAAGCGTACCTTTTGGTCGAAGCGCGAGGGCGATCGCCAGAGACTGTTTAGTGCTGACGTTTTCGTTCGGTAACAGGTGAGTCATTACTACTAAGTATTAATATCAGCATTTCACGTGTTTTCTTACCGTATCTATCTTCTCTTTAATAATACGACAGACAAAGCGTCTTCCGATTCGCGAACGAACGGTTAAACGATATCGACGATTTCCCGAAACGTAAGAGCGCGTTTCAAGGTGTCGTGGGTGAAAATGTGTGGGAGAAAATGGAACGGTTTTACGGCGCGTGCGATTGCTTGGAAGCTTTGATTTGGTCGTTCGGGAAAGAGCTGGGCACTGGGCAATTTTGCGATTCGGCGTGCGCGAGCGCGATGAAGGCGGTTGATAATCGGGCGTACAAGGACGACATATCGGGGATTAAAGTTGCCACCGTGGCGTTAAAAGTTGCGGCGAGATGTGTTGGGAATCCAGACGCGGTCAGTGATGGCGGATTAAAGTTAACCGCAAAGACTATCGATCATATGCGGAGAATGATTAAACGAGTTGTCGCTTTAGAAGGCGGGAGAAGAGCCTCCACGGAAATCTCGAGAGCGACGCAAGAGGCGAAGCGAAGAGCGTTGGAGTTACGAGCGGCAATGTTGATGGCGATGAAGAAAAGCGATGCAAATAGCATAAAACTAGAAATAGAAGCGTTCAACGGACGCGGCGATTCGAATAACGTATACTCGGCTGGGTATCACGCTTTGGGCGAAATCGAGCAGTACGGAAAAGGTAAAAACGTTCTGAATCTAATCGCCGAGACGAAAAATTTAGGTAATTCTGGGGTGGAAGTCATATCGGCATTCGCAACCGTGGCGAGTCAAGTGGAGCGAAAAATAGGTACTACTGCTAGCGTTGGTATCAGAGGAAGTAGCAGTCAATTGACCCAATCTACCGAGGAGGAAGGTGTAGTGGACGATATCGGAGACGACGACGATACGATGGGGGGCGAGTTCGCCGATGAAGATCGCGCCCTCTCGACGTCATCCTCGTCGTCTTCTTTGTACACCGTAAAAACGTGCTTTATCAAACCTTTGTTTGAAACGAGTGAAGTAACGACTTTTAAAGATTCGAGAGCGATACAAGATGCCGTCGCGCGCGCGTGGATGCGCTACGCGACCAACCCACAATTCAGCGGCAAGTCGTACTCGGTGGAGGAGTGCACGAGAGATATCGTCAAAGTAGGTTTCGCGTCGAAATTAAGAAAGAACGACTGTTTTGCCGCAGCATGTGGGTTGGCCGTGTTACGAGTCGCCGCGTTCGAGAAGCGCGTGGACGAGTCGACGAGAAAAGCGACGTTGAAACAAATTCTCGATATTTTACGTTGCCAAATCGTGTCCACCGCCGACGAGAAATTGAAAAACGCAAAGCAGAAGAGGAGAGGAAAATTAATCGACAATACGAACGATTTACGAATTGTTTCTATACTTCGCGCGGTGAGAGACGGGATAGATGCGATCGGGTACGTCGACGCCGAATCGTTTTTATACATAAAAAACGTGTTTTCGAGTAAGCACGGCGACGCGCTCTTTCGAACGAAATGGCGAGTGAACGAACGCGCAGGAGCTTTGGCGAAAGCGGCGTTATCTGCTGGACATGAAATGGCGACGCGAGAACTCGCGAGAACGCTCTCAAAGTTGGAAATGTTCGTCAAGTTTCCGCTAACGATGCATAATAGTGATAGAAAAAAAGGAGGAGAAGAAAAAGGAGAAAAAGAAGATGGAAATGCGCATGGCGCAGACAGCAACGCTCCCTCGTATAGATTCGACGACGAGCTCATTGCCGATGCGCGCTTTATTTGCGCGCTCATCGGTGAAAAAACGGCGAGTTGGCCGCTTGGTGTGCCCATAGACGCCATCGATCGCGTCGAAGAAGTTGGCGCGAGGCTTTGCATGTTGAACGCCTCGGCAAAAGCGAGAGAAGCTGGCTTTATTTGTCTCTCGGCATCCTCGTTAGCGCGCTCCTCGATTTTCATCTATTCGCAAAGACGCGACGAGGAGAAGAGGAAAAAGTTTGAAAACATCGCATTTGTCATCTCTTCCACGTTTGATGAAGTAGCATCCGCGATGCAAACAAGCTCTGAAGGAGAAGAAACGACGAGTAGGGATGATTTGGCGGCGGCGTGCGCAGCTGCAGAGGCTGTCGAGGCGTACGCCAGATTCGCCAGCGCGGAGGAAGAAAACGGTCGAGCGACAAAACTTATGCTCGGATCTCTTTTGTGCGCCTGCGAAAGAATTCAACTGAGAGACGCGCAAATTAGCATCGAAAATATCGAAATCGTTCGTCGAAAGTTGCTTTTGCATCTACGAGCAATGTCTGCGTACGCCTCGTGTTCGAAAGATGTCGAGAAGGCGTGCCGATTTCAAGATTTCACGCCACAGATTGCAAACTTGATTTCTAACTTTGAAGCGTTTGCAAAAGAAGTGAGGGAAGATGACAAGAATGTATTGTTCAATCAAGATGAAGAAGATCTCGTTTACGACGACGATGATACGGATAGACTCGATTTTGGACGCTTGACGTCGCTTTCTTCTTTCTTGGACGAAGCGGAACGCGAATTGCTCGTGAACACGCACGTCGTGACGTTAGAAAACGGAGACGAGACGGTTTCGCAAGCGTTTGCAGATCTGAGAGCGTACAGGGGAAACTCAAACGCACCTCCAAATTCGCCATCGCACGTGTTTGATGACAGTAAAGAGAGCGATAACATAGTGAGGAAAGATGTCTTCCCTTTTGCGGCAACCATAGTCGACCAGATAGACGAGGCGAGTCGCGCCTGCTTCTCTCGCGCTGTAGAGGTTGCTATCGCTGACGGGGGTAAAGATGCAAAGTTACAAGCAGCGCTAGCACAACTTCTCTATGCATGGGAGGAACGGTGCATTCAGGTTATCGAGCACAGTAAAATGCTCGTAAATTTGAACTCGTCTGAGTATCGGAAAAAACATGTTTCGCTGTTCAACCACCCGAAAAAGCCTGTGTTGACTGATTTTTTGAGATGCGATGCGGCTGTATCGAGGCGATTCGCGGATATACTGAGCGTTTCTCACATGCTGCGCGAAGATGCGAACGAAAGTTCTCAGTTACATCTAAAGATGTTTTCGAGGTACTCTAGAGCACTTCAGAACGCTCTCTCATCACACGCGCCTCTCGAGTCTGCGCTACTTTGCGCCAAGTGCATCGAGCAAACCGCATCGAGCGAGGAAGTCAGAGAGCGCGCATATAATTTGTTCGAAACGTATTCACGCGATATGGACATGCAAGATACTGGTCATAACAGGCGCACTTGGAACAGCGCCATTGAATGTTTATCCCTCTCAAAATCCATCGAGCACATTGGCGCGATGTCCATCGGTGAAACGACGCTGCGCAGGCTCATCGAGGCGCTCTCAAAAATTTCTCTCAACATAGATCCTACGCACAGATCTACGCACGCGTTTGCAATTCGGGCATTAGCAAACGTCGCAGAAGTTTGTGGTAGTAGATTTGCGAGAGATTCGGATCGTGCGGTTGATCTGTCTATGCATATGTTAGATTCGTTACCCGCGCAAGAAGCGCTGTTAAAAAACGTCGTCTCTTTCGTCCCGGAATGTGGGCACCTGGCGAATGCGGCTGCTATTGCCATTGGCCCGGACTTATCGGCGGAACATAAAGTGTTCATAAAAGCGATGAATGTTGCTGCAATTATACGCGACGTGCAAAGCCATTCACGTTTTCAAAATTTCCGCTTAGCGTTGGATAACCGAAACGGTAAAGGAGTAGGTGGAGGAAAAAGAAATCCGAATTCTCAGCAGGAGTTGCGGCAGCAATATCCGACGCTGTCGGCAACGTCGAAAAACGATGATGTTGAAGATAACTTCAACGAAAGCGACGACGTTGTTTACGCTGAAGTTGTTTTTATTCAACACATGGCTATGTTTGCCCCGAACGCTATCGATATGACGACTGTCACCGTAACGCTTAGAGACGCCTTGCGGCATTACGCGACGAAGCCAGTAGCCCTGGAAACGCTCTCGTTTCTCGCCATGAAAGACGCTCATAAATTATTATACCCAGACGATGACGAAAACAATTCAGGGATATCTTTCGAGTACGCCTCCAAGTCAACGAAATCATCGTCAAAATTTGGGTCGATGTTGTTGAGAGACATTGTAAAATGTGTGACGAAAGGCGCTTCGAGAAGAGTCATCCGAGACGCAAAGAACTGCGCGCGAGTCTTGGCCAGAGAGTTATCCATCAGAGACCCCAAACGGGCGCTCAAAGCTTTATCGGCGCTTTCCTTCGACGACCAACGACTCGTGGAAGAATCCGAAGACGAGGAATCGGAAGACGACGAAGATGCGTTTAACGACGACGAAGATGAAGACGAAGAAAACGAGGAGGGAGAGATGGACGAGGAAGAAATCGACGAATCCGATATCGATGCAAATCGTGCGAATAATCACCCGCGTCTCCCGGCGCGCATATTTGCAGCTTCGCTACTTTCGAGAATCCCTTTCTGGATTCAAGAAAGTAATATTCCGGAGCATAGAAGCGTTAAATTAAGTCGCGCATCGGATTCTCCAAACGCATATTTACCGACGCACGGGCAAAGGTGTTTCCAAATTGCGTATTCATTATCCACGGCAAGTGCTTCGAAATTGCGCGCGAGAGGATTACAAATGATGTCTTTTCTTGTCAAATTATGGGGAAATGACGAGGATCCGGACGCGTTTTATCACATCGACGACGACGACTCAGACGACGACGGAGGAGATGGCTTCCATCAGCGCAACATCCCGAGTGCGCGAAATAGGAAAAGGTCCATCAAAACGCTCGAACAATTTCAAGCACAAATCCTCTCCGCCGTTCGTGCTTCTCGAAGTTCCGATACACCGCTCGATGTGCGTGTCGCGGGCGCGAGATTAGCGGCACACGCACTCTCTGCAAAAGTGCACGGCTCGGACGATTCCGTGTCGAAACGATTGCACGCATGCATCGTTGATTTTGCGAAAGAATGGCTGCCGGTGTACCCAAAAGCTTCGTCGTCGTCGTCGTCATCATCAGCATCATCCTTGAACAATTTAACCTTAATGAACGCGTGTTGCGAAGCTGTGATGGTGCGTGCGCGAATCGCCGCGTGCATGTGTTTAGCGACGGCATACATATGCAATGAAGAAGATTCTACATCCATTCCTTCCGACGTCGTCGAGGCGTTCGTGCCTGCGTGGACGTATCTACCCCACGACGTCGAACTCATTAAACGAAGCGTAGAGCTTCGTGAAGGCTCCGAGAAACAAATGCTGGACAATATGATTATGGACAAGTTTGAACTTTTACCCGGAGAGCTCGTCACGGCGTGTCCAAGTTTAGTACAAGATGTCGCCGAGGCGTTTCTACCGTGTGTGAAAGCTTCCGTGAGAGTCAGTGATACACAGCAATGGTCGACTCTTCGCGAGCACTATTTGAAACCTATTTTACTCGCTTCTTTGGACGAACCATTCGCTGCGTGTACGAGAACTTTATCTGACGAAAGTTCCGACGCGATCGAGCGTTTCAATCCGACTCCGGATGCCAAAGAAGTAGACGCCGCGCGCATACCTTTGAGTTTCATGTTCAACGCCCGTACCAATGATGTCGAGCAAGTTGAAACCGCTTTGCGCGGGTTGAAAACGTTTGAGAACGCTCATTCTTTCGCCGAATCTGCGGCGCAAAGTTTATTAAACGACAAGCTTGGAAAAGCTGCGTTCGATTGCACGAAATCCTCTGAGGCGTATCGTAAGATTCGAGATGCCGCGATTGAGTTTTTGAATTCGTCATCATCGGCTGCTGTTCCATTCAACGGTAAAGCATCCCCGAATAAAGTGTCGATAACGACGACCAGTGGTTTTACGGATGAAAACTTGCTCATGGATTTGATCGAAGACGACGTCGTCGAAGCTTCGATTTCGTACGAGAAGAAGGAAAAGAAATTCATCGCCTTGGCAAACTTACTCGCGCAAATGGAAAAAGTTAATCGAAAAAAGTTCGAAGAGATACTCGTGGAGCGCTTGGAGAGTGAAGAATCTATTTCGACAAATTTAAACAGCGCTTTGGTGGCGCTGATGGCTTTGGATGTCTATCTTGACTCCAAATCTTCTGCGTCGGAGGACGACGTCGTCGTCTTGCGAAAACTTGCGCCTTCGATTGCTGTATTTTCGAGACAAACGGCAAAAGGGGAGAATTCGGAATCCATGAACCGAGTTGATGCCGATTTGAATGTTTTATTCGTGTCAAGTACGCTCAAGTTCCTTAAAAATGCGGCAGAAAAGGATGCGAAGAACTTATCCGCGAATATCTTGGCGGCGATGTTTGCGATTGCGATTGAGACTTTGGGTACTAGTAACGTTACCAGTAAAAAAATGGCGCTGGATGCCTCTAGACTCTCGAACGCCGCGGTGCGCGAACAACCGCTCGCCGCTCGAGGCGCGGTGTCTGGTATGATTTCTTCTACGAGAGTTCAGTTTAAGGCTTTGTTGGACTATTCGAGCGGCGTCGTCGATGATTGCGATGATGGTGATGATGTAGACGAGAGAAAGCCGGGCAAGATTTCCTTGAAGGCGTTTCAATAAATTAACAAATAGCGATATGAGCAAAAGCAGTAGGTAGTAAAGTAGTAGTAAAAGCATGCACAAAATTTGATTAGTTAAAGTGTTCTGGATACCCATCGAACTTTCCAAACGGAGCATAGTGACCATCGTGATACCCTCCGTCGCATACCTCTGCGTTTTCTTGAAACCCTCTCCTTTCGAAAGCTTCCTCGCACACCTTCGACAACTCCTGCGCGTACGATAAAAAATACTGTTTGCTCGCTTCGTCCGCAAACATGTACACTTTCTGATCTTTTCTCGCAAATTTCGATGGATCCCCTCGAAATAAACGATTGAAACAACACGAATCCGGATCGCTTGAAAAAATCACGCCGACGCAACAGAAGCCGCCGCACATCGGAAGAAACCGTCGCGGTCGTTTCTGAAACTTTAACAAGTTCACTCTACTTTTGAAATGAAAATACACCGTCTCATTCCTCGGTCCGCATGTTAAGGCGCAGGAGAATTTCTCCGAACCTCTGTGTATTCGATCTTCTCCAAACACGTCGCTTTCAAACTGCCACCTCTCTGATCCGTAAAAGGTTGTGATATCGAACCCTTCAAAGGCGACGTTGCGTTCTTCGTCGTTTTCTTCCGTGCACACGCGCGGCAGGAACGAAGCATCGTCGTCCCCATCCTCCTCGTTGTCGTCCAACCACTCGTACGGCGGCCGGTACGACGTCTTCTCCTCCGCTTCTTTCGGGGTCTTTCTCTTCTTCTTCTCGGAAAGCTTTTTCTGCTTTCGCCTCGCCTTCTTCGCCTCCAATTCTTCCTCTTCTTCGTCCGTGGTGGTCGTTTCTAAATTCAAATCCAAAAGTTTGTCCTCCAAATCCTTCGTCTTCTTCGTCTTCTTCGCGCGCTTCTTCTTGCTTCCAAAGTTTGGCATTATCGCGTCGTCAAACCCGCGTTGATCACTCTCAAAATGTGACATGTGTGTTTGTTTGGAAGGAAGAAAAAAAAAACGTTTGGACAAAATTTTGAAAACCCTAAACAAAAAATTCGATCTGATGATTTTTGCTTCAGAAGAACTCCTCAATTATATTGCGCGGAACATACACAAAGAAGGTATATTTATATATTTATAAGAGAGAGAGACACACAAAACTC
>Ga0255756_1000192_pt1 | contig 73764 bp, 57 predicted proteins | sample 011ome_20_FD_179956 | JGI IMG/M metagenome (GOLD analysis project Ga0255756, IMG submission 179956) | Coastal salt marsh microbial communities from the Groves Creek Marsh, Skidaway Island, Georgia - 011509CT metaG (version 2) | ecosystem: Environmental > Aquatic > Marine > Intertidal zone > Salt... | reverse complement strand
GACAACGACGACGACGTCCACCCGACGTCGCGCGCGCGCGCGTGCGCGTGTGTGACGCCCGGACCCGAGCGTGATGCCCGACGATGGATGGGGGGCGAGAACGCCAACGGACGTTTGGTCCCCCTTTCGAGCATTCGTGCGTGGTCATGATTGGTCGTTGGGGGGGACTAACTCACCGAATGTCCGAACTTTCACACGTTTTTTTTTTAATTATCACGTCCATGTATATACGCGTCATAGTACATACTATTAGAGAGACGTATAGTATACGCATGTGTATACATAGGCGTCGTTCGCGTGGCATTTCCCCCCACATTGGGTCGTCCCACGCGTACTGTATAGGTATTTCATGCCATGTATTTCGTGGCATGTGCGCGGTCGGATCTGGGTTTTCCCATCATTCGAGTCGAGGTTTTCATCGACGCGGCGCGCGCGCGCCTTCGCGCCGTCGCCGCATCGTGCGACGCGACGCGCGCTTCGCGTGCGAACCTGCTGTAGTCTGTCGTCATGTCGCCGTGTTCGACATCGAGCGTCGTGCGCGCCGCACACGCGAGCCTCGCGGGTGGCACGCGCGTGGGGCCCGCGTCTGGGCGTCGATCGTCGAGCGCTGGGGCGCGCCCAACGCGCGCGCACGCGACGATGCGCGGCGGTGCGACCGCGCCAGGCGCGGGGTTCGTTCGATTTGGTTCGTACGGAGGATTCGTAGATGGGCATAAGCTCGCTGGGGCGTTGCAGCGTGGGGATGGGCGAGGGGCGCGCGCGGGGTTTGAGGCGACGGTGCGCGCGGCGACGCGCGCGGCGGGACGCGCCGGGAAGAAGATCACGGCGACGATGATGCCGATCGGTGTGCCACGGGTGCCGTATAAGACTCCGAATGAGAGCATGTGGCAATGGGTTGATATTTGGAACTGCTTGTACAGAGAACGGATTATTTGGATTGGGCAAACGATCGACGAGGAGCTCGGGAACCAGCTCGTGGCGACGATGTTGTTCTTGGATAGCGTCGATAAGAATAAGCCGATTTACTTGTACATCAACTCGGATGGTGGGCAGATTGTGCCGACGATGGCGATTTTGGACACCATGAAGCACATCAAATCTGAAGTCGGTACGGTCGGTTTCGGCAGCGCGCGCGCCATGGGCGGGTTGTTGCTCGCGAGCGGCGCCAAGGGTAAGCGCGCGGTGTTACCGAACACGTGCATCATGCTGCACCACCCCTCAGGTGTCGCGCGTGGTGCTGCGAGTGACATTCAAAACGAAGGTAAAGAGTTACTCCGCATCCGGGCGTACGTGAACAAATTGGTCGCCAACGCCACAGGCCAACCCGTGGAGAAGATTTCCGAAGACATTCGTCGCGACAAGCACTTCACCCCGCAAGCCGCGCTCGAGTACGGCATCATCGACAAGGTGCTCTACAGAAATAGAAAGTAAGCAACCATGACTGCTACTACAACGCGCAGATGACGACGACGACGACGACGACGACGACGACGTCGGCGAGGACGTTGATATCGAGCGCGCAGTCCCTCTTCTGTCGCGCGCCTCCAGCCTGTCATACAATATTAGAATTTACGCAATCAACACAAAAACACCCCGCGTGCCCACCACCTCCATCGCTAAATCTACATATACCAACCACAAACCCTCTAATACATAATACTCACCCTCCCCGCACCGCGCGCGGGCGATGACGTCGGCGGCCGCTGTGACGTCGACGCCGTCGACGCCCTCTCGGCGCCGCACACGTCGACGCTGACGCCGCCGCGCCCTCTCTCTCGCGCGCAAAACAACGCACACGCATCGCCACACGCGACACTCGCGCACTGCGGCACGCACGGTCGCGAGACGCGCGACAGCACGCGACGACAGACGCGAGACGCGCGACCGCGGACCGATAGGGATCGTCCGATTGGCGATCGATTGTCGTCGATTACGCGTGGACTGGCGGAGAATTCGCGCGTGAGACGACGACGATGATGATGCGCGTGAGTGTTTGCGCGCATTATGGCGGTGGACGGGCGAATTCGACGGCGGGGCCGCACGCAGGGCGAGGGAGCAGAGGCGCGCGAGGCGAGGCGAGAGGCAAGGGCGAGCGGAGCGGGCGCGCGGCGTGCGGGACGAGCACGAGCGGTACAGAGGGTGGGTTTGCGACTGGTATGATGTGCTCGGGTGGGAGTGGTGCGAGTAGAGCGCGACGCGGAGCGGGCGTGAGAGGAGTGAGGCGGATGACGAGGACGACGACGTCAGCCGTCGTCCCGGGGGCTACGGATAAGAAGAGCGTCGGCGGAAAGGGGAAGACGAAGGTATCGTTTGATGAGCTCGATCCGGAACATAACACGTCATTTGGGTCGAGCGATGAAGGGGTGAAGTATGACATAGTTCAAATCACAGCTCCCGTGGTTGAGGATATGGAGGAGATGCGTTTGAACCTGAGAGACGTCATCGGTCGAAAGAACCCGTTGTTGCTCGCCGCGGCGGATCAAATTTTTGGCGCGGGTGGTAAGCGGTTGAGACCGGTGTTGGTGTTTTTGGTTGCGCGCGCAACGGCAGAGTTGATGAAGATGGAGAATATCACGGATAGACAGAGACGATTGGCAGAAATTACAGAGATGATTCACACCGCTTCGCTCGTGCACGACGACGTCTTGGACGATTGCGACACTCGACGAGGAAAGGATACTATACACACCTTGTACGGTACACGCGTCGCAATTTTGGCGGGTGATTTCTTGTTTGCGCAGTCCTCTTGGTTTTTGGCCAACTTGGACAACTTGGAAGTGATCAAGCTCATTTCTCAAGTCATTGCTGATTTCGCCGACGGGGAAATTTCGCAAGCCGGCGCGTTGTTCAACTGCAACGTCACCTTGGATGAGTACTTGTTGAAGAGCCACCACAAGACGGCGTCTTTAATTGCTGCATCTTGCAAATCCGCATCAGTTTTCAGCGAATGTGACGAGTCGGTCAAGAATGACATGTACGAGTATGGCAAGCACCTCGGTTTGGCATTCCAAGTCGTGGACGACATCTTGGACTTTACCCAAACTGAAGAACAATTAGGCAAACCCCAAGGTCAAGATTTAGCCAGCGGAAACTTAACCGCGCCAACTATTTTCGCCTTGCAGAAGAGACCGGAATTGCGCGCGTTGATTGATAGCCAGTTTGAAAATGAAGGCGACTTGCAAAAGGCGATTGACATCGTCACTGAGTACGGCATTGAGGAGGCACGCAAATTGGCCAAGAGAGAGGGGGACATCGCGTTGGCATCGCTCAGACAGCTTCCAGATAGCGAGTCTAAGCGATCTTTAGTGGGTATGGTTGGATACGTTCTTGAACGTATTTACTAAACGAGAAAAACCTGTCTACTACAGTACGACGTCTTTGAATGTCGACATCGCACGCTTTGCTAGGAATTTGATTGTTATGTGAAATTGCATTCAACACAAAATCTTGTTATTATATAATTCAACTACTTAAAAATTCGCTCCAATCGCTGCCAGCGTCATGCGCGTTTTACGCGGCGCCGATGGCGGCGCTGACAAAGCGGTGCACGAGCGCACCCAACGAACGCCGCATGGCTGGATTTTGGAACACGAGGTACCAAAACGTCACTGCTCCAAAAATGAGGGACGCGCAAAAACTAAAACTCTCGCGTTTCATCATTTTCTCAACTTCATCATACGAATACGCCGTGTTGGAGATCTCAAAAAGCGCTGGTCTGTGGAACACCGTCGGAAGCACCGTGTGCAAGATGGAGATGAACACCATTCGCGCCATCAACACGCCGCCAATCGTTCGGTTCATGGATCCACCAAAACCACCTTGTGAAAGCCTCGCCGCGGCATCGACTTGCGGTTTACGCAATTTGTCGAACGTCTTTAGCGCTTTCGGGAGATCTTCATCACCCATTTCTTCAAGCGTCACTCGCAGGGCGTGCGTCGTTTCCAGAGCCACGTTGGCGCCCTGGCCGAGACTCGGCCAGCAGCTGTGCGCGGCGTCGCCAATCAAAAGCACGTTGTCCTTGTACACCATCGAGCTCACGGTGGTGGTCGTTCCACCTGGAGAAGCCTTTTGTTTGGCCAGCATGGAGCTCGTCTTTGATGGAAGGTTGCCCGAAAAAGCGTCTGGGAATTTTGTGGCAAACAATCGATCCACTTGTTGCGGCGCCTCAATCTTATCCCACGTCCACTCACCGCTCTCAGGTAAGATAACTACGGCACTATGCGTACCATCGGGATTCGGCGGCGCCAACACGCTTGTTTGTCCACGTCTCCACGTGTGAAACGCTCTCGACCAGTCGTTCTCCATACCACGCGGGGCGCCAGCGAGTTTCGGCAACATCACGCTCTTGTACTTCATGCCATCCGTGACTTGCTTCACAACGAACGATCCCTGAGAATCTTGCACGATTTCCGCGCGAACTCTTGATCGTACGCCGTCAGCACCTACTAACAAATCATACGTCTTCTCCTCGAACAACGACTCATCTTCGCTCAGAAACGGGCACACGTCTTCCCCTTCAAACTTCTCAAACACCGCCGTTTGCGTGTTAAAATTCACTCCAACGAGTGATCGATTGAAATGAAACCGTATACGATCACCATACTTCTCACTCGCCTCTCTCGCGATCGTCGCCGCCAACACCGCTCTATTCACGCTCACCGCTCGGCTAAAGCTTTGACTCGAAAACACCGCCCCAGATTTCACCCCGTGTCGCACGCCTCCGCTCACATGCACGCACAACTCATCATCCAACACTATCCCACCAGCATCCAACGCATCGAGTCCACGGCCATTGAGTACGACATTGTACGTTCTCGCGCTCGTCTCGACTTTGTTACTCGCGCCTCGTCGCTCGTACACATCAACCTCGTACCCCAACGACGCGAGATGAATGCTCGTGAGCGCGCCCGCGGGGCCGGCACCGATGATGACGACGGATTTGCCGTTCAGCGGCGCCGCGTCGGTTGGCGCCGACGCGCCATCGGCGTCGCGGCAGACGATGCGCGAGCGGTGCGCCCAGCGCTGCTGCTGCCGAGCGTTCGCGTGACGCGACGACAACGACGACGACGCGTGCACGCACGCGCGCGACGACGTCGCATCGGGGCGCGTCGTGCAGGTCACGAGCATCGCGCGCGACGGCGAGAGTTGGGCTCGCATGTCGACGTGTGACGCGGTGAGCTGCGTGAGCTCTCTGGTTGGATAGCGCGGCGTCACGGCTCGGGCGAGAATGGCGCGTGTGCGAATGAAATCGCGTGAAACAGTGCTCGCTAGTGGTGAACTATTAACATTCTGCATGGCTAGAGTGCGCGCGCGGCGGCGGCGGCGTTGGCGGTGGTTTTATCGTCTTGTCTCGCGATTTCGAGAGACTTGACGTATCCGCCGGTGATGCCTTTGGAAATGCGATAGAGCAAGGAATTATCAGGGGCGTCGGCATCGACAATAACATCACGGAATTCCTCTGTGGCATCTGAATTCGTGGGATATAGCTCCGGCTTGTCGAGTTTGTCGTATGGGATGTGACGCGCGTAAGGCAAGCCTGGCCGGCATCGGTCGTACGCGTGCAAGAGCGAGCCAAACGTGCGCTCCCATGTCAATCCCACGGTGCTCTCTACGGCGGCGCGAGACATTCGCTCGGCGAGCTTGCGATCCTTCATCAATCGTACTAATGCGTTGACGTAGTTTGTCACGTCACCAGGGATTGGTTCGGTGTTTTTGACGATGATACCGCTCACTTCGTCTTGCACGATGGCTCGGTTGACGCCGACGTCATCCGTGACGACGGGCAAGCCCGACGCCATGGCTTCGATCAAGTTGTTAGGAATGACTTCTGTCTTTGACGGGAAGAAAAATATATCTCCCGCAGCGTAGGTTTTTGCGAGATTTGCCCCACCGGTGTGTCCTAAAATGACCACGTTGTCCAAACGCTGGAGATCAGAACGTACCCATTCCAAATCCGGACCGTCGCCGGCGATGACTACTCGGAAGGGTGGGATTTCGGGATCTTTCCCGCTATCGACGAGCGCGTCCAAGGCTTGGATAGTTTTCACAAAACTTGCCAACCCTTTTTCGCGCACGATGCGAGCAACCCATAAAATAACCAACTCTTTATCTTTGACGCCAAAAACATCCCGTCTGTATTGTTCGTCTCGCATTTCTGGCGAGTAGAGCGTTCGATTGACCCCACGCGGGAAAAATCCCATCTTCTCCCCAGGTACGCCCATCGAACGTAGATGTTCCGCAGCGGCGTACGTCGGTACGGCGACGACGTCGCAGAGTTGGTAGAAACCACTTAGTAAGTGTCGGAGCGGCGACGTGAGTAAACTCACGCGATAGTATTGCAGATACGTGTCAAACGCGGTGTGATACGAGCACACCGAACACGCGCCAACTTCAGCAGCCCATCGCACGGCGCTGTGACCGAGCATGTCGGGCGCTGCGACATGCACCACGTGTGGGTTGTACGCTTCTAACACGGCGCGCTGTCGCGCTTGTAATGGCGCCGCCATTTTGTACTCGGGTCGACCGGGCGCTTCAATCGCGGGCACGGGCGCCACGAGCTGATGCACGCTATCATACGAATTTGCCCGCACGTAATCGCGTTCAGCGAGATCAGGGCTCATCACCATCACGCTTGCATCATCACGCCCGCGAATAAATTCTGCAAAGCGCTTCATGGTTCGACTCACGCCGTCGACGTGTTCCCACACCGTCGTCACGATGGCGATGCGTCGCGCATCTGGCGAATTCGTTACAGATACGCTGCACGCCATCGCTGGACACGACTTCTCATTCACCACCAACTGCTGCTTTTCCAAAGCATCCACTAAAGACTTCGCTGCGTCATGCGCTGCGCTCAGACCACATTTTTCGTATGACGTCGCCACCGCCCGCAACTGCGGCACCGTCCCCGAGTGCCATTGATAGTGCTGCACAGACACTGGCACTGGGAATATATTGTCCTGATGAATGTTCAACGCCGCCGCGGGCACGACGTCGTCATCTGCAAAATCATGCAAGCATCTCACGTCGGAGATGGCAAACTTCAACTTGTGCGCAATCACCATGCCTTCTCGCGGCAGCGGCTTGCCTTCGTTGTTAGTATTTGGCGGCGACCGACGCACGTCGCATAGCTCGCCAACGCGACACTGTCTAGGGAACGTCGCGTGAAACGAGTCCTTAGTATCAACTTTGGATAAAGTTCCATCTTGAGAAATACGATCGATCCATACTCCGTTGACGAGCTCGAATCCCAAGCTATCCGCGTCGGCGAGGAACCCCGGAATGCTATATTTGTCGGCGCCCGAGCCACGCGGAACGAATAAATGTTCGTCGATATCAGCCAGAATCACCCAATCTTCTTCATCCATGACGTTTGCGAGTTGAAATTGCCAGTATCGAGATAATTCACTGTGCCGCAACGTTTTCCCGGCGTACACGTCGTGCGTGACGCCACGTTTTTTGAGCGCTTTTTGAATCTCTTTGGGTGCGTCGTCATCCTTGGAGTGAATCACGACGTAAATATTCTCCGCCGGAATCTTTCCGTGATCGATGTAATGCGTCAAAAACTGATCTAGCATCACTAAACCATCATCTGAATCGGCGTTGACTCCGGTTAACAGCGCCGTTTTCGCCACGACGTCCCCGCTCACGGCGCGTCCAAACCCAAACATCGAGCGCGTCTTTGCCGTCTTCACTCGCCTCGGTCTAAATCGTCTACTCACCCCTCTAAACCCAGTCTTTCGAGGAATTTCGCCCAAGTCACACTTTAACCTCATCGCCTGCGTCATTCCTCGTCCATCTTCCGCCACCGTACGCGAATCCCACTCCTCCCAAGGCGCGTCGGCGCGGCGCGCGCTCAACTTGTGATGCGCCGCGGAGCGCCCCAAAACCACCCCATACATCGCGTACGCGCACACCAACGCCAAAACAAACCGAACCATCCTAGAAACCACCCCACGCCGTCGTTTCCGATCGCCATGCGTCCTCGTCCTCGTCGTCGACGTCGATAAAGCCCCATGCACGCTCCCATGCGCCGCCGACGCCCACACCGACTGCACGCACTGCCGCCACCGCCGTCCCGCGATGGACTTCGGTCCGCACCATCGCGGGCGCGCAGTCCACGGCCCAGATGGTGACGTGTCGCCCTCGCGCGTCATCGCGCCGGCGTCGCCGCCCGTCGCGCAGTGCGGCGCGGATAAGTGCGCCGTGCGAGTGATTTTTTCACACACGGTTTTTAAACGTTGACAGCGCTCGTGATGCACTCGCCACCGCCAGACCCACGCGCCGGGTCGCGGTGTGCGTTCGCGCGCGCGGAGGCGTGCGAAAGAGTTGCTTTGCGCGCGGTGCGCGCGCGTGCGAGGGCATCGGACGCGGTGCGGTGCGCGTGAGCGCGTCGGACGTGCGGGAATAATCTTTCGCATCGCATTATCGGTGCTTGAGAAAAGGACGTTGGAGCATCAAGTCGCGCGAGGGGCGCGGCGAGCGGTGCGCGGGATGTGGAGGTTGATTGGGCGCGCGTTTCGCTTCGCGCGCGGACCGTTTCATCGGCCGCTCGAACCGCTCCTATGGCTCGCCTCGGTCGTGAGCGTGCGACGGGCGTGGGCGTTGCCGAGTACGGCGAAAGGGACGACGAATCGCGCGGCGATGGATGCGAGGTTGGCGGCGATGCATCCAGCGCGACGGGCATTGCCATTGTTGGCGGTTATCGCCCAGTGGCGCGTCGACGGCGCGAGGTGGCAAGTCGTACCCGCGTACATCGGTACGGGGTTGACGATGAGCGTCAGCGCCGCGGGTACGAGACTTCCATTATGGATTCGTCGCGTCGCGGCGTTTAGCGGTGGGGCGACGACGTTTGCGAGTGTAATCAGTGGATTGTTGATTCCGGTGTTTCGCATGCCTAAACCGACTGGGCCGTATAAAGTCGGCAAACGCACGATGCTTTGGGCGGATAAGTCGCGTAAGAGTTGGTTGTTGAACACAAAAGGACGTGGCGCATTACCCGAACATAGAAAATTGATGGCGAACGTGTGGTATCCGGCGTGTGAGCGAGGATTGAGTGAGTTGCGTACAAAGCGAAAGGCGAATTGGCTCGACCCGCTGTTGGCGCGGTCGCTCGCGGTGAGTTTCTGGGCGCCTGAGTGGTGCGTGAATTACTTTCGATTAGTGCGCATGGAAGCTTTAGATAATGTACCCATATCCAAAGACAAGGCGTTTCCAGTGGTGTTGTTTTCGCACTCGTTTACTGGTATGAAGGAGCAAAATAGCGCGTTGTTTCAAGAAATGGCGAGCTGGGGATACATCATCGTCGCCGTCGATCATCCACACGACGCGGCTTTGGTGTTATACCCGGATGGTTCGACTGCGGACTTTAGAGGGTACGACATGCCAAATGATGCTCTTCCATTGAACTGGTGGAAATTCCGTCACGAACATCTTCGATGGCGCGCGCTCGACGTCTTGTTTGCTCTTGAACAAATGGTCAACCTAAACGATGACCCCGAGAGCAACTTTCACCAGTCACTTGACTTGACGAGAATAGCCGCGATGGGTCATTCGTTTGGTGGCGCCGCAGTTGGTTTAGTTGCACAAATGGATCCTCGTATACAGTGTTGTATTATGCTTGATCCGTGGATGTGGCCGTTTGGGTTGGAAAAGATGAAGCAAGGCATTCCGTGTCCGTTGTTGATATTTGAAGCGCCGAGATTCATCGGAAATCGTGACATCTTCTGCGTATCGAACTCCGAGATGACATCAACGCTGTGTGCGTCGACCGCACCAGCTTCGGTGAACGCCAACGTGGAGGAGAAGGAGCCATTTCAAAGTACGCCGGCACGATTGGACCACGTCGACGAAGAACTCGACAAAGACATCGACGAAGACATCGACGCGCCTGGCAGTCTCAGTCGACACGGCTCTGAAAGTGGACGATCACCGCGCGTGTCGACAAATTCTCTGAATAATCTTCGACCGCCCATCCCACCGCGTCGCAGTGTCGAAGGTGGACCGTCGTCGTCCGTGGAGAAGCTCGCGAGTGGAGCGCCGCTGGCGCACTCGTCGATGAGTCGAAATTCGAGTTGGGGTTCGTTTGCGTCAACCTACGCGGCGCAGCGAGAACCAAGTGGTGTGGCGTTCAAGGCTGTGATTGAAGAGACCATGCATTTTGATTTCACAGATTTAGCAATGGTGGCGCCGTTGACGACGCGTTTACTCGGCGTCGTCGCCGTGGGCGGGTACGAAGTACACGATATCACTGGTGCAGCAATTTTACGGTTCTTACACGCATACAACCATCCACGCGAGTTCGATCATATTCTGAGTGCCGAAGAGTTAGACTCGCAGGCACGCGCGATTCACCCTGGGCCGTGGCCAGGCTGTCCTGTTGACGCCAAACAAGTCAACAGCGTCGGCGGCGCCGCGACATCCAACGTGGTTCCACCATCGCCGCGTTCGACGCCCTTGAAAACGCTTCGCGAAGAGTTGCGTAAACAGCCCGATAGTGGATGGGAAGCAAAAGGCGGGATTTGCCGATGGGTGCAATGCACTGATTGGTTACACGACGAAGAGCGACCGTGGATTGACGAACAAAGCCGCGAAATTCGTTGGCTTTTAAGCGAAACTGAAGACAAGGGTGTGGCGTTGACAGATGCGGATTTGACGTGCATGTTCCCGACGCGTTCAGTAGAGAGCATTCGAGCGGCGATCGCGGCGTACCGATCGAGCGATGAAGTGTTTCCAACTCCCAAGAAACTCGGTTGGCTTTCCGAGGCGTTGCTCGGCGGCGACATCGACGACGCCCCACCTGACTACGAAGGTTTCAGACCATAGAAATGTTGTTGTTCAATACTACAAAAAAAGCAAAGCAGAACATAATCAAGCTCGAGTCGAAGTGTTAAACATCCAAATCAAACCATCCATCGAGCGGAGGCGGGTCTTCGCCGACGACGTCATAGTACCAGCGCAAGACGCGAGACGCGATGCGTTTCTTCTTCATCAACGGCCTTTCATTGTCATTCGTACTCCGACCGCCATCGATGATAAAATCTGCCGCGCGCGAGTACCATGGATGCCGGCGTTCCATAATCTCCGTAAAACTCGCCGTGGCGCTTAAATCCGGTCTATTACTATCGCCGGCGATGCGTCTGCACAAGTATTCGATATCGCGGTCTAAAAACACAACCTTCCCCCCATTCGCCTTCAGCGCCTCCACCTTGCGCTCGCTATACATCTCATTACCATTCTCATCTAAATCCACAACCACTCCACCACCGGCGTCGATCAACGTCCAACCATCAAACGCGCTCGCCGCCTTTTGACACACTTTATACTCCAAATCCCGAAAGTATCTCCACCCGTGCGCCTCCACGATCGCCGGAATCGACATGCCCGCCTCGTACACGATCAAATCATCCAACACAAACGTCTTGAAGCGCTTATCGAACGCCTGAATCCGTCGACAGACGCTGGATTTGCCGCATCCGCGACCGCCAATCAAAATCAAATTTTTCGGCCCATCGTTCACGTCAGCGAACGGGTGCGTGGCGTCCTCCACCTCGATCGACGCCCGTACACCGCCGCGATAGCCTCGTCCTTGTCCTCGACCTCGTCCTCGTCCATCGCGCGATGCGCGCGGCGATGTACATAACGCGGATATCGACGAGAGCATCATTATTTCGTGCGCCGCTGAGTGACGACGCCATTTCGTTTCGCGCGACTTTTCATTCCGCCGCGACTTCGCCCGGCGCGGCGCGTTCGGTGTCAACGCACAGCGCGCATCGCGTCGCGGCGTAGCCGCGGTGAGCCTCGCGTCGCCTCGCGCGGTCGCGTCGTTGCGTGTCGTTGATTCAGCCGCCGCCAGTCTCGTGTTGCTTTTGTGTGCGTGTCGTGCGGTGACGCGCGATGGCGGACGTGGACGATGACGTGCGCGCGATGAAGGTGGTGGAGTTGCGCGCGGCGTTGACTGAGCTCGGGCTCGACACGAAAGGGTTGAAGGCGGTGTTGGTTGAGCGTTTGATGGAGGCGAGGAGGCGCGAGGGCGTGGCGGCCGACGACGACGAGAACGAGGAGGAGGACGAGGAGGACGAGGAAGAGGAGGACGACGCATTAGATGATGTTGGCAAAGATGGCGTTGCGCCGGAATCGCCGTCGTCCGGGGTGTCGGAAAGCGAGGACGATGACGAGGAGGAGGAGGTGAACGATGCGTTGGCGGCTCGTATTCGCGCTTCGGCGTCAAAAGCGAACGCGCGTTCGAGCGATGACGATGAAGACGGTGGCAGTGAAAGCGAAAGCGACGATGGCGACGATGCGTCTGATTCTGATTCACAACCGCAGTCGTCTTCGGAGGATGACGAGAGCGATGAGGGGGCGAATTCGGACTCAAACGCCGAGGACGAAGACGTCGAACGCGCACCCGGCGAAGCCGTGCTCAACGAACGAATGATGTTCTACGTCGGGAAAAGCATCGAGACGCACTGTCATATGTTGAAATTGCGCCAACGGTGCGAGGCAGATGATTACACGCCCACGAAGGAGGATATTGAGCTTATGGATACGATCAGAGATGCGATATTGAAGCACTACGATGCGCCGCTGCCGTCGCTAGAGAGCGAAGCCAAGGCGCAGGCGGAAGAAAGGCGGCGGAAGAATCCGAATAATTACGGCTTACCCAAACCTTCGTCCGAACGCGAGGGTAAATTATCGGCTTTGCCTACCGACGGATGGCGTCTAACGCGTAAGAAGGAGCGCACGAAGCTCAAGGCGAGCGACCCCGAGGCGCAAGGTCGCATGGAGACGCGAAAGTTGCTTGAAGAAGGTGCGGGATTATTCGTCGCCCCTGCAGATCCTACGAAAATAAAGCGCGAGATTCGTAAAAACGAGCGGCAAACAGCGGGCAAGGGTTGGTTCGATATGAAAGCCGTGGAGTACACGCCAGAACTTCGCCGAGAGATGCGCATGTTAAAGTTGCGCGGCGCGTACGACCCCAAACGCTTCTACAAAAACGCCGACACCACGAAACTGCCGACACACTTCCAAATCGGTACCGTCGTTGGCGGCGCCGCCGACTTTTACTCCGCGCGTCTAGCTAAGCGCGATCAAAAGCAATCATTGGCGGAAGAAATCCTCCACGACAAGGACATCGAACGCGTCCGTCGCGGACGCTTTGCCAAGATTCAAGAAAAGAACGCGGGTTCCATGGGACGTAAAGCCAAGCGTCGCTTGGGCGGGCGCGAACGCGGGAACAGTTTTCACAAAAAGCAAAAACCATGAGAATATTTCAGCAAATCCATCGTGTAATTTTTTCATAGAAGTCTGAAAACAAAACCGCCGCCGCCGCTCGCCTCGTCCTCACTCTCAGCGGCGGGTCTCCACCATGGGTGCGTCGTCATCAAAATCGTCCAGCGCAGACGTTCCCCCGTGCGAAGGCGGTCGCGCCGCGTACGAAGCCGCGCGTAACGCGTCGTCCAACGCCGAGTCGTCGTCATGCCCCGTGCCTGAAGAGTACCGTGGCAACTTGGGGGTGTACAACGTGTACAACACTAAAATAGCCACCCCCGCGAGCGGCGACGCCGCTGGCGGTGGCGCAGAAGCACAAAACGCAAAACCCGCACGCCGTTCATGGTTTGGGTTTGGCGCCAGCGCGCTCGATCCGCGGAATAACATGCCGACTGAGCCCGCGCAGACGCGCGCGCCGGGACAGCGTCGCGACTTGAGCACCGCGCGCGAAACGAGCACCATTCCAAAGAGCGGCACGGGCGGCACGTGGACCTACCCATCTCCACAAATGTTTTATAACGCATTGGTGCGCAAGAACAAAGCCGAGGACGTGGATGAGGCGGATGTAGATTCAGTAGTCATGGTGCACAACGCGATGAATGAAGACACGTGGAGACGCGTCGCGCAGTGGGAAAAGCTCCATCGCTACGCCAGCGGGCACCCGATGCTGTTGCGTTTTCGAGGACGCCCCGATGAGTTATCTCCGTTAGCGATGCTTAACGTCGCCACGGGTGGGCAACGACCGTTCGATCGACATGATTGGTACGTGGACCGCGAAGGCCGCGAGGTGCGATACGTCATCGACTACTACTTCAACGAAGAAAAGGCGGGCACGAGCGAGCAATTCGACGTCGTCGTGCGTCCAGCGCTCGATAGCGTCGACGCTTTAGTGGACAGATTAAAGATGAACATTTATATAGGGTGCGCGGCGCTCGGGATCCCGTGTCCCGTCAAGACATTCACCGGAAGCCGCGAGGACGCCACCGGCGAAGACGCGCTCTCCTAATAAAAAAGGATGAGCCAATCAATTCATTCACGCATTCATCCACATTCTTTTACGCACGCACTTTCGCATGTATCATTGTGATTCATAATATAACACATAATCATCATCATCATATAATCTTTTAGTTTCGCAACCAACCGTCGTCATCCTCGACGTAATCATTCATTCATTCATTCATTCGCGCGGCGTCGCTCACCACAACCCAAACGGCCCCTTTCTATTCGCCCGAGCCTCCGCCGCGCGCTTCTGCGCCTCAGCCTTTCTCGCCGCGATCTCCGCCTGGTACGCTTGGTACTTCTCCGCCGTCACTTCCGCTTCGCCCTCCTTGATGAATGTCGCGAGCAAGCCTTTCTTCACCGACAGCTCGCCCTCGCGAAGCTCGCGATCGGCTTCGGACGATGCGCGAACGACGACCGTCGCCGCCGCTCTTCGCGTGCGCGTGCGCGACGAAGAAGAAATCGTGCGCGCCGTGCGTGCGCTCGCGATGCTCGTCGTCGTCGTCGTCGTAAACATATCGTGCGCGGCGCGGGGTGAGGACGTTCGGCGCGCGTGATCCAGATGTGTGTTGATTTGGATTTCTGCAAAACGACCAATCATGACCAGGGACAATCCAGAATCCAGGGGACTCGGTCCGTTTTGTACACTCGTGGCTGGTTCACCAGGGGGAACCGCCGCCGAGTGTTGCTCGACGCCGTGACACCGCGACGGCGCCGTCGACGCGCGCACCATGGGATGCACCGCGAGCGCCCCGGCCAAGGCTTCGTCCCGTAAAATCATCAGCGCGCGATTCGTCCGCGAATGGCGCCTGCCCGCGCACTATGATGCGAACGCAGAGGGCGCATCGAATGCTGACGGTGCGTCACCGACGCCTCTTCCGCGCACGGTTGCGGACGCGGATCGCGCGCGTGAGGGGTTCTGGGACACGTGCGCGACGTATGGCGGTGATGAGCAAGTGTGGGGCGCGTTGCGGCAGGCGTGCGATGGGACGCAGGATGAGGAGAGCGCGGCGAGCGCGAGAGCCGCGCTCGCGATGATGCTGTCGAGCTGCGCCGAGGATTTGTCCGAGTGCTACGACGAGCGCGGGGTGAAGTATGAATTGCCAGTGTACGTGCGAGCGTATCCCGCGGATGGGGTTTGAATGTGGTGATGGGCGTATCGCGAGCACAATTTGCGATTGTTGCGAAGAGGTGCCTAAAGGATTGCGTTACGCGACGCGTTCGCTCGGGACGGAGCGGCGAACACGCGAACACGCACACGCACACTAATGCTACTACGGTACTTACTACTACACAATTTTAATAATCAATACGTGCGCTACATCTATGTGATTAATTGCCTTAGGTTGGGGAGAGGAAGAGCTCGGGCTCGCTGACGCGAAGGTAGACGCACAGTCGGTTGCACAACGCGACGGCGACGACGACGCTCGCATCCGACTTGAGCGTTAAATAAATCTCGAAATCGCCGCCGACACACGATAAGATGTTGAATCTTTCGCGTTGTTCGTAACGAACGCGCTGGATGCCGACGAGATTCGGTGGGATGTTGAACGCGTCGGCGTCGGTTTCCTTCATCGAGGCGTAGAGGGCGGCGTACGCGCGCGTGAGCGTCTTGACTTCCTTGACGTCGAGCGACGCGCTAAATGTGGATGATATGTGTTGTTCGCGCACTGGGCGGTTGTACACGAAATGGAGGAGTGAGTCACGGGCGTCGGTGAAGCCGCCGAACGCTTCAGATGGAAGCGTCGACGCGTCCATCGTCTTTTCGCTCGCCGCGACGATGGCGGCGAGCGACGTGTTCTCATCCAGCTTCTTGTACAACGTCTCTCGCGCCGCCTTGCACTGCGCGCGCGCATCGGCGCTGGCGGTTAAGAAGCACACGATAACACTAGGGGTGTCGCGCGAGAGAGGTGCGACGTATGCGTGCATGAAACCGTTGGCATTGAATGCCGGTAGGCATAGTCGCTCAAACGACGCGCCGTCGTCGTCGTCGTCGTCGGTAGCCTCCTCCTCATTCGCCTTTGAAGACTCTGCCGCGATTCCCCGCATCACGCGCACGTGATTCATCAACACAATCATATCACTCGCCGCAATCGTCACCGGTCGATTGCCTCGCGGTTTCGCGTACGCCCCCAAACGTCCGTCGCTCGAGAACACCGCGCCCGCGAATGGCGACGTAAACGTCATCGACGCCCGAATCGCCTCCATACACGACCGACGAATTGGCGCCGCCAACGCAAACGTACGGTACGTATTGAAAACATACGACGTATCCCAACTCATCGAACGAATCGCCGTCGCGAGCGCGACATCCGCGTGAGCCCGCGCCTCTAACGCTCGGCCGACGTCAAATTTCGCATTTCTCGCCAACGCGTGCTCCAACGCCGCGTTCGTCACCAAACTCTCCATCACGCGCCTAAACTGCACCAACTGCGCGTGCAACGTGCATTCACACTCAACTTCTATCGAACTCGTCACGACGTACAGCATGTACTCAGTGGCGTGGAACGCCACGACGCGTCCCGGAGCGACGATGGCGCGCAACCCGTCGCCCATCGCTGCATCCTTTGTCTTCCCATCACCATGATCACGGCTGGCGTCATACAGCGCACACAGCGCCGCACACAACGCCGATAGTTTATACGCATCGCCGTACCTCGCGTACGTGGGCTTACCGGCGCGCGTACACGCGATGAAGTGGCGCGATTTTGACAACCAAGTCAACGACCCATCGTTGTCATCTCTACACGCGCTCGTAGACGCGCGCGCGGGCACGGCGTGCGCGAACGCGCGCGCGGGACGACGCGCGTCGTCGCGTTCGGCATCTGCGCCGTCGTCATCCGCCATTGGCGCGCGTCGCGGAGTGTCGGGGCGTGGACATGCGCGAGAAAAGACGTTAGAGCGCGACGCGAGTTTAGGATCATCGACGTCACGCGCCATGTCGCCCACGTGCGCGATCGCGGTGAAATGGGGCAAGGAGACGTACGAGGTGGATGTGGATCTCACCTTGCCCGGGGCGGCGTTCAAGGCGCAGTTGTTTTCGCTCACGGGCGTGCCGGTGGATCGCATTAAAGTCACCGGGCTCAAGGGTGGGAAACCGCTCGCTGACGACAGCGACATGCAGGCGTGCGGGATTGAGGACTTGGCGCGGCGCGGGAAGAAGTTGATGATGTTTGGAAGCACGACCGTGGTGGAGGCGCCAAAGGAGGATGTGAAGTTTGTGGAGGATTTACCCGAGAATGAACGCGAGGCGGCGACGACGGCAAACTATTCGCCTGGTTTGGTGAATTTGGGGAATACGTGTTACATGAATTCGGTGTTGCAGTGCTTGTATGCGGCGAAGGACTTGCGAGGGGTATTGGAGGCGTACGTACCGGGGCGAGACCAGCACAGTGGGTCGGCGGCGTTGACGACGGCGCTGCGAGAGCTGTTTGCGGACGTGGCTCGCGCGAGAGATACGGTTATGCCGGTGCGATTCTTGAATATTCTTCGGCAAATGTACCCGCAATTTGCGCAACATGGCCCCCAAGGTGCTCCGATGCAGCAGGATGCCGAGGAGTGCTGGAGCGCGGTGATGCAGACCCTCAACGCTGAGATTGACGGCGACGTCAAGAGATTATTTGGCGTCGGTCTTCGTCGAGAGTTGAAATGTGCGGCAACAGGAGAGACGCGCGTGGAGGACAGCGAAGAGTTTACTTTCAAGTGTAACATCACTATCGAGGTGAATCACGTGTCGGAAGGGTTTAAGATTGCGTTGAATGATACGCGGGAATTGCGCTCTGAAGCACTCGGCGCGGATGCCATCTTTGAAGGTTCGTCGCGCATCTCGAAATTGCCCGAGTATCTCACCACACAGCTCGTGCGGTTTTATTACAAGACGGATATTCGCGCCAAGGCGAAAATCTTGCGTGCAGTGACGTTTCCAGTTGTCTTGGATGTGTACGAATTCTGTACAGAGGAGCTCAAGAATGAGTTGGAGCCAGCGAGAAAATTGAAATTGAAGCGTGAGGACGACGAGGCGCTTCAGCGTATGAACGCTAAAAAAGCCGAGTTGGACGCAGTTGGAACGGATACTCCGATGGAAGACGCTGGTACGGCGCCGACCGATGCGGCTGCGGTGGAAACAGCCGACGCGTCGTCGAGCGGCGCGACTGCGGTCGTCGCGTCGACGGAACCGGAAACAAAGGAAGTGGACCCCCTCGAGGGCACCCGCTTCACTGGGTTCTACGATTTGATTGCTGTTTTAACGCACAAAGGTCGAAGTGCCGACAGCGGTCACTACGTGTCGTGGGTGAAGCAAGCAGATGGCTCTTGGACTGAGTTTGACGACGAAACGCCAATTCCGAAAACCGAAGAAGACGTCTTGGCGCTCAAGGGCGGGGGCGATCATCATATGGGCTACTTGATGCTCTATAAAGCTAGAAAGATCTAACAAATTAGAAATGTTTGAAACTATCACTACAATTCTTTCGCTACTTCCACGCTTTTCGTCCGCGCTGTTGCTGTCCCTTTTGCACGGGCGCGTTTCGTCTGCGTGTAGCCTTGTGCACGCGCGCCGCCAAAGGCAAGTTCTTCTTTTTAGATTTTTCTTTGTTACTGGAACCTCCAGTTTTCTTTTGCTTGCGTTCTTTAGAACTGCCGTATTCATTATCTTCGCGACCGGCGAGCACGGTGGCGAGACGTGACGCCTTATCATGTGCCTTGCGCAGACCAGTCGCCGCAAGAGAGTCAGGATTGACGCGGCGATCGCTCGCACGATCGGCACGACGCATGAGTAATCGCATTTCATCCGCGCCACGTTCACTGGCCTTGTTTGCACCCGCCTTTGTGAGCGCAGCGTTGAGCTGTTGCTCGGTGCGCAGCGCCTTGATGCGCCGGAAATCCTCTTCAGTCAAGATGCGTTCTTGTTCAACTGGACCACCGAGCTCGGCTTCTTCGGCCTCTTGCTCGGCGCGCGCCTCTGCTTCTTCCTCTGCCTTGCGTTTTTGAATAAGCTCTTTGTGGCGACGTTTGAGCTCGGAAAGGGACAATTTCCCATTCTTGCGTCGTTTCGCATTCGGATTGACATCCTCGTCTTCTTCTTCGCGGCCACGCTTGCCAGTGACCTTGACATCCTCTTCCTCTTCTTCGTCTTCGTCTTCTTCATCCTCATCATCAGAGCCTTCTTCGCCTTCGTCGCTAAAGTCTTCGGCGTCCTCGTCGTCAGAACCATCGTCGTCTTCACTGTCCTCCTCGGCTGCCTCTGCCTCGCGTTTACGCTTGAGCATATCGCGTTGCAGTAGCTCAGCTCCATCCACGCGATCGGCAACAATGCTTTCACCAAACTGCTTAATCCCACGCGTCATATCTGCACCCTTCCCGCGGTCCTTCTTTTCTAATAAACCAGGCGCGAGCTCGCGGAACAACGCGATGAGCCCACGCGCCGCATTTGACACCGGCTTGTCGCGCGCCTTCTTGTACTCGGACAAATCTTGAAGTAAATCTTCATTCATTACCAAAGGACAACGCGCACAAATTTCACGAACGGCATTCAAGCCGACGGCGGCGACCTCGGGTCGCGCACGGTCGTGAATGAATTGGTTTACGAGTTGGCGCAACATCGGCTCCAACGCATCCGGAGGCACGAGCTCGTGGCACGCCGTCGCGGCAGCGGCGAGGAGTCTCGTCACCTGCGTGCGATACAAAACGAACAAATGTTAGTACATGATTGATAATTGTAAGCGCACGTCAAACACGGGTAACGAGGTGGAAAATATCGCGTCAGGTACTAAGCGGAGGCAATTGGTATGGGTCATGTTGAGAATGCCCTCGGCCAAAAGTTTGTCATCACTCGCGAGATCAACCGGATTCGTGCGCGCGCGCCGGAGAGCGTGCATACCTCGTTCTGGTTGGGCTGAATATATCGCTGCAAAAACGGGTACACGTTAAGCATGATGAGCTGATGCATGCCGATGATGCGACACATGACGAGAATGACGAGCATTTTCGTTTCATACGCCATGTGCCCGACCTGAAGCTTACCGAATAATAATTCAGCAAACGCTTGTGGGTCATTGATCAATTGCATCGCAGCAAATCGTGAGTCGACAGCACTGTCCGCCTTACGTTCCTTTCTTTGCATGTTTTTTATCGTGCGCTTGAGCTTGTGCTGTTTTTTCTTTTTAGAAGAGGCGACACCCTGCGTCGTCGCGTGAAATGAAAAAAAAATTTGTCCTCGTCAGTACGTGAGTTCGTGCCATTGTAAGTAAAAGTCGAAACACGCAGCGAGAAAAGGAGTGAAAGAAAAAAAACGACACAGCGAAGCCTCAGAGATCTTGGTGATTAAGTGTCGTCACTGTCAAACCTCGAGAGTAGCAAATATATTGTAAACATCATCGGCTTCGCTTTTGTCGAAAGAAACACACACAGAAGAACAGTAAAAAGCTCACGTACCGTCTTATACGCTTTAAAAACATCCTCCTTTGAAACTTGCGTACGCGATTTCATCGACGCTTCTCTATCGGCTGGATCTGCGTCGTCATCGCTCTCGTCACCCTCCATAGCCGCCGCCTCGGCGGCTTCATCCTGGCCCTCAAAGAATTTCAACGCCGCTATTAAAATCTTTTGCGACGGATGTCTACACGCCTCGACGACTAAATTTACCGTCTTGGCGTCGGTCCAAATATTCCTTCTGTACATTTCCGTGAGCACCGCCAATGCCTTCTTGGCCGCCGCCTCGTTCTCATCCTTTACCGCGGCGTGCAAAAACGACTGCACTGTACGATTATACTTATCGTTCACTTTATTTTTATTCGCCGCCTTGGCATCCGTCACGATGTGCTTAAACATCATAATTCTCAGTTGCTTATCCTTCACTTTGAACAACTTAAAAAACAACGGCAACGTCACCTCGACGCCAATCACGCCCTTATTTCTCAACAAAATCAACGCGCTCGTCAAATTCTTCCGCAACGCCGGGTCCAAAATCGCATAATGCCTCTCAAGTAACTCCACTACTCCATCCGGAAACCCCTTCGTCGCATTCTTGTACACCATAGACGCGTGTGCGATGAACGACACGAGATCACTAAACTCCTTATGATCCTTCGAAGGCTTCAACGCGAACAACCCCCGCAACGCCTCGTAATGCCTCAGCTGCAACATAAAATCCTCCTCGTACCCTTCCGGGTCCTTCTTCATCGCGCTTTGCAGCGTGAGTAAATCACATTTCGACATCTTCCGTGCGCTTCGCGCCGCTCAGGATGCGCCGCACGCCGCACGCACCGCGCTCTCGACGCGTTTTTGGGGCGGCGGCGGCACACACAGTGGCGGCGGCGTCGTTCGTTGTTCGCCGCCGCGAGCGCCGCGCCGTCGTCGTCCGCGCCGCCGTGCGCGCGCGAATGCGTTCAAAACACGCGCGTTGCTCGTTGCCGTGCGCGAATCGCGAGCGGTGCGCGTCGACGTCGACGTCGTCGAGCGACTTTTAGTGGCGTCACTGGGTGACGCGCATGCGCCGTCGTTCGAGGTCGCGGTCGCCGGCGCGGCGGCCACGGTCGGCGCACCGGCGCGATTCGCGCGATCGATCGCCGGTGCGACGACGCCGCAGTCGCAGTCGCAGTCGCAGTCGCAGTCGCGATGCGCGACGGCGTTACGGTTGGCGAGCCGATTCCGATTCCGATGATGTGTCCAGGCGTCGACGTTCCCGGTCGCGGTCTCGCGAGCGGCGGCGGCGAGACGACGACGAGGCGATGGATGCGCATCGCCGGCGTCGTCGTTCGCGGTCGGCGTCGAAGAGCGACGACGGTGGTGAGGACGAGCGCGTGGTGAATGCGCTCGAAGGGGAGATGGCCAAGCGTCGACGGTTGGACGCCGCGCGCGCGTTACTCGGGGTTAAGAAACGTAACACCGAGGCATCCGCGCCTGCCAAGGGTGCGGATGATGATGGTATTCCTGGCGTCGATCCGCTGGACGCGTTCATGGCGCGTGAAGTTGAGCCTGAGGTGGCGGCGAAAGCGGCGCGGGAAGCGGCGGAGGCGCTCGAGCGGAAACGTCGTCGAGCGATGGAAATTGCCGACGCCAAGGCGCGCGGTGAAGTCGTCAAACCCAGAAAAGATCTCGATGCATTGCGCGACGTCGATGAGGAGGATGTTCCGGATGAGATTATCGAGATTCCATCGAATAAGGTCAAGTTGCTCATCGGCGCGGGTGGCGAAAATGTCAAGGCTGTGGCGAAGAAGAGCGGATGTCAAGTGCAAGTGTTGAAGACGGATGAGGCGATGAGGGTTGGATTTAGCGGCGCGGATTTGGAAGGTGCCACTGCGGCGGCGCGAGCGCTAACGCAAAAGATGCTTGATGCTATATCGTCGAGCGTCGTAGGCGTCGTAGACGAGGAATTGGCTGAGGATTCAGAAGAGGATGACGTATTGGCGACGAAATCCTCGAATAAGTGCGCGAAGAACGCGTCATCGAATGGTGAAAACAAAGAACCGACAATGACGAAAATTTCGCTCAACGGAAGCGAAACGCAGCGCGCGAACGCGAAGCAGATGATTGCGGAGTTATTTGAGCGCGCCGCAGAGGAAAAACGAGAACGCCGCATGGAGGACCGAGAGCGTTTCAAAGACAAACGCGCCCGCGAGCGTCGTTTATATCATTTGCGTCACGCTGCAGATTACGAACGTCTTGAAGTTCCACTCGGAACGTCTAAGGCGGACGTGAAGAGTGCGTACAGGAAGCTTGCGGTTAAATGGCACCCTGACAAACATCCCGAAGGTCCGGCGCGCGTCGCCGCCGCCGAACGTTTCGCCATTATTCAAGCTTCGTACAACAATCTCATGACCACAGACGAAGAGCAAACGATTAATTCTTTAGCGCAAAAGGCGCACGGTGTGAACACAAAGAGCGACGCCGCGATAGCGGCGCAGAAATCCCGCGAGCTGAGCCAAGATGCGCGCGTCATCGCCGAACGCGAGCGCAGGGAATTCCAGGAGGCGCTCCAAGCCCAGCGCGCCGCCACCGAAGCCGCGTACGCGCGCGCCACGTATCAACAGTTGTAATTACCTTTAGCCATCCTAGCTCGCACGCGCGCACACGAGCCTCATGCATTTGAAAAGCACAAAATTTTGCTCTTTGACCATAAAAAAACGCGTTCTCACCAGCAATAAGTCTCCAAACCGCACCTCGGTGTCCCGCGCGCACGCGCGCCTCGGTCGCCATGGCGTGCTCATGTTTGTCTTCGTGCACGCTCACGGCGGTACGTCTTCGTCATTCGCGCATCTTCTCGGCGCGAGACGCGTCGCCTTTGTCGCGCCGCACTGGAACACTTGTTTTTTTGACTGACACTTTTCGTGCGCCTACGCGCGTCTTTCTTCGCGCACAGCACCGCGCGGCGTGGATGCTGTACATAGTGTTGTTCCTCGTGAACGTGTCGTGCATCATATGCTCTGGTTTGATGATAAAGGTGCGTACGTTTGCGTGCACGTTGACGTTGACGGCGCGCGCAGGGTTGAAAAACAAAAGCTCGTTTACGTGTTCGAGACTGACACGAAGTTCTTCGCGTCCGATGCGCGCTCGCACGCGCGAATAGTACATGAAAAATCGTGTATTTCCACGCGTCGACGCGAGCTTGGAAGATCCCATGGCTGCGTTGAGGAATTACTTGCTCTCGGTGATTCTGGCGCAGTTGTTTTACTACGTCGTGGCAACGTTTACGCTGTTAAATCGGACAGTTCGACGAGATGGGGTGAGTGCGTGGTATGGCTACGTCATTGGGGCGACGTTTCATATGATTTGGATAATGATTGCGCAAGGGATGTTCGTGCAAGGGTTTCACCCGCAGTTTAAGGCGATTGATAACGCGATTCCGTCGGGCACAATGTACTCGTCGACGGATTCAAATCGATCGTTAGCTTTGACGGGATTATCATACACCAGCGCTTCACTGCATGTACTTTTGTTTTTAGTTTTGCTGTTCAAGCGGGATAGTATTTGTGGCGAAACTGCGCCTCGACCTGCGCAAGTAGCGCGTACAGCGTCTCGCGCGGATACGCGCAGCCGATTCCGCGTCACGCCGCTGAGCGATGACGCCGCATCTCCCGCGAACTCAAGTCATGCGATGGAAATGGGAGGTGCCAGCGCCGCCCCCACACTCGGAGGTTCGTCATCGTTACGTTTCGGTGGCGATCGATTTAGCACTTAGCTTTGCAGACAACAACGCAGCTCTTATTACACGGAATTAAAATTGTTTGAAGCGCCACACAACTGGCACTATTTCTTTTTTGACTTCTTTTCTTGAGATTCGTTTTTTTGAAACGCCGTTCCGAACAACTTGGCGCTGGTATCGTTCGCTTCATCCAACATAACGGGTGCGGCGGTCCATTGGACGCCCAAGGCCTCCAATGCGTTTATTTTGCTCTTGTTCAACTCTCCAGATTGCTTCTTGATGCGCTGCTTTCGCAACCACGTCGCGAGCTTTTTATCATCATGCGAGGACACGATGGCGTGTCCATTCGCCTTGACGAACGTTTTCAAACGAGCTAAATTCTTTTCAAACGCCGACATGGGGGTTACCTTCCAATCGCGATCCAATGGCAAGCCATCCAGAAGTGCGGCGCGGTCGTCTTCCATCATGCCTGTGGCGTAACGCTTACGCTGCGCTCGAACCCATTGAAATAACGTCGGGTCGTCTTTATTGGATGGTAAATCGCCATGCGCGCGTACAAATTGCGCCAGCTCTGTAAATCTCGTGCCCCAAGGCACCTCATTGTGAGGTTTGATTTCCCATTCCACGCCAACGCTCTCGAGCTTGTGAGTTTTTTCCACATTCAGTTTCCCATCCCGCTTTGATCGACGCTGTTCTAACAACCAAAAGTACAACCCAGCATGTTCTTCATCTTCTGGTACACGCGTGCTCCCACCGTTTGCTTGTGCAAACGACTTGAGTTCTGCTAAACGGTCATCCCAAGAGTGTACCGCGCGCTCGTCGTGATTATCAAAGTTCACTCCGAGCGAAATCAGCGCGTCGTACTTGTCCTCCGACAATCCCCCATCGCGATAACTCGCAATCTGATGACTCACCCACTTGGCCAACGCATCATTTTCGCTCGCCTTGACGTTACCATTACCGTGAGCGGCGTAATATTTCGCCAATTCGCGCACGCGTTCGTCAAACGTCACCACGACTTTCGGACGCCTCGTCACCGTCTTTCTCAAATCCCACGTCACCCCGAGCGCTTCGAGCTTCTCCGCCCGCGCATCACTCAATCGCCCCGCGCGACGCTCTGAACGTTGTCTCGATAACCAGCGCCGCAGCGCATTCAGCTCGCGCGGAAGCTCGACGGTGCCGTACATCGCTTTAAACGTCGAGAGTTCAGCCAAGCGCGCGTCCCAGGACACGCGCCCGCGCCCCGACGCCCCTGGCGCCGCCGACGCCCCCGACGCCCCGCCCGCGGGCGCATCGCCACCATCCGCGCTCGCCGCGCGCACACCAACGACGCGAGGCCCGCACGGACGCACGCGCGCGCGCGCATCCGCCGCTCGGATGGTTCGAACCCGAGGCTGTGCGCGTTTCAAACATCCCGCGCTCGCGCGCGCCGCGAACATCGCCGTCGCGATGGCGCGATCGATGCGATGACGCGCGCGTCGCGTCGCGATTTCGGCGCGCGCAGGGACGATGGAGCGCGTGCGTGCGTGCGCGCGCGCGTCGTCGAGCGCGCGATTGTGAAGATAATTCGTTGTCTTCAAGAGACTTAAAACCCGCACACGACGACGCCGTCGATGCGCGCGGTGCCGACGGGCGGGACGAAAGCATCGCCACGAATGGTACGACGTCGTTGATCGCGCGCGCATCGCGTTCGCTCGCGTCAGGCGCGCGACAAGGGGTGGTTTTGTGTGATTGCTGACGTTTTAACTAACTTTTTTGTGTCTGTCGATGCGTGGTAGACGCGCGCGCGCGCGCTGAGTTTCCTGTGCGAGCGCGCACCGAACGTGGCGTGGCGTGTGATGCAGCCTGCACTGTCGAGTGGGGCGTTTAGCGGGGTGGTGTATCCGGATTTTCGGGAGAAGGGTGAGGACGCGAGTCGCGGGCTGGCGACGTCGGCGGACGCGGATGAAAGTCGCGCGACATCGAGTGGATTGATCGTGCAGACCATCGCCGGTGGGCGATGTGCGGGGTTGGATGACGTGCGAGTGCGCGCGCTGGAGGCGGTGCGCGTGGATGCGCGAGACGTGGGGTTGTTAGCGGTGTCTGGCGACGGGGGTGGCGGCGGCGGCTTGGGATCGATCGATGTGCTCAGAGAGCTGGCGGCGATGCGCGCGCGAGGTGAATTCTCGCGCGACGTGAAGTTATTCGCGGCGGCAAATCCCATGCGAGGCGCCGAGGATGCCGCGCGCATGGTTGCAAAGCGCGAATCCGGTTGTGACGGCTTTATTACGCAGCCGGCGTTGTTGCGGGACGCGTTTGCTGAATGGCACGAAAGCGCCGTGAAATACGGCGCACTGGATGATTCGGGCGACGTGACGTGTCATTTAGGCATAGCGTGCATCAAGTCTACGAAAAGTTTGGATTTTTGGCTCAATCTCACTGGGGTGAATCGTTCAACTTCGGCTGAGGCGAGAATGGTTTTCGACGAATTCGTCTCTCGCGAAATCGAAATGTCCCCCGATGTCTTCCACGACTGGGCGTTCGAGCGATTAGAACTAGCCACGATGCACGCGATTTCGACGCAATATTGCGATGGTGCGCACTTCATGCCCGTCACGACGCAGGGCTATGCGTTCGCGGAGACGCTGGCGTCGAGCGTGCTCAAGACGTTTCTTAGCAAAAAGTGACTTGTCAACACACACACAACTTCATTTCGAATCGCGCGCGCGTCGGCGTTGTGTCGGCATGAGATTCCTCGTATATTTTATCCATAAACATGTAGATTTTAGGTGCGTCGGTGCGAGCGTGAATGCGATCGCGTCGTCGTCGACAGCGTCCTGAACGCGCTCGCGCGCTGCGCGACGGCTGCGCGTGCGAGAGCTCGCGACCGCTCTTGGTTCGCCCTTTATCGCACGCGTTTCGAGCACGTCGCGCGTAAGAGACTCACGACGCGCGTGTGCGTTTTATCATCACACAGAATAGCAGAGTTTCAGTCGTTAGCGGAGATGTGCGGCGCAGAAAGGAACGTGGAGCTCGAGCCGCTCCCCGGGGACGTCGCCGAGTCACCCTATTACTTTGTCGACCTCCCGAGCGAAGACGTGGCGCGCGACATTTGTGCGCGCGCGTTACTCGTGCGTGGTATTATCGATTTGTGGGGATATGGTGACGATTTGGAGAGCTTGAAGGCGGCGCTCAAAGCGTGTCCTAGCGAACGTAAAGCCAAGTATTTAGCCGCCGACGCGAGGTTCAAGGTGGAAGTTGAGGATTTTGGCATAAAAGGCGGTTCGAAGCATTTGGTGCAGCGCGTGGAGGCATTGGAGCTACCATTTACAGGCAAAGTGGACTTGAAATCGCCGAGAGATTTGTTTTGGAGTATGCATAGCGACGTTGAAGCGTCGTCTGGGTTGCCGATGACGCCGAAGCGCATGTTCTTCGGCCGCGTCGTCGGAAAGTCAGACCGAACGATCGTGAACAAGTACGATTTAAAGCAGCGTCTTTATCTCGGGCCGACGTCCATGGACGCGGAGATGTCGCTGCTCATGGCGAACATGGTGCGCGCGCGGCCGGGCGGCGTGGTGCTCGATCCGTTTTGCGGGACGGGCTCGCTTCTCATTGGTGCCGCGCACTACGGGGCATTAACCATGGGATTGGACATAGATATTCGCGTCATCAAGCACGGCAAAAGTGCAAATGTGCCCAAAGGAAAAGATAGCAAGTTTGGTGAAACCGCCAAGGATGGCTCCACGGTGAACGTCTGGACGAATTTCCAGCAATACAATTTGACGCCACCCGTGGCGTTGATACGCGGCGACTTGCACGCTCTCCCGACGCGCACTTTTGGTTTAGAGGGCACGCTACAAGGCATCATCGCGGATCCGCCGTATGGCGTACGCGCTGGCGGACGTAAGAGCGGTGGCCGAAAGCCGCTGGCGGATGATTATAAAATTCCAGAGGAACTCTTGAGCGCGCACATCCCAAGCACAGCGCCATACCCATTCGGTGAGTGCTTGGACGATCTAATGGATCTCGCCGCGCGATTCCTATCCATAGGCGGATTGATATGTTTCTTTGTCCCGGGTGAAAGCGGAGACCCAGATCCCGAGCGCGAGCTCCCCACGCATCCGGCGTTACGCCTTCGATGGCACTGTCTCGAAACATTCAACACCATATGGGGACGTCGGTTGGTGACGTACGAAAAAGTAGCTCCATTCGACATCGACGCCGCGCGGAAATCGCGCGCCGAGGCCGAAGCCGAGCGTGCGAGCAGTACTCAGCCGGATTTGATTGAACGCATGCGCGCGCTCGTCTACGCCACCGACCGTAAGCGCTCGCGCTTCGATCAGCGATTCAAAGGTTTCTCTCCAGAGGAAATCAAAGTGCTACAAAAGCAAACGAGAGAGCGTAAATCTGCCACGTCGTCGTCTTCGCCGTCGACGACGGTGCCATAGACATCATAGATTGTATTGATAACGCTTTCACGCGTAGAGACTGTTGCTTTGACCCTCACACTCGGGCGCGCGCGCGCGCTCATCATGCGCGCCTACGCCGCGCACGCCGCGCTCGGGCTCGTCCCTCGACACGCGCGCGCGAGTGATGTGGCGTCCTCCTCGTCCTCGTCGGTGTCCTCGTCGTCGTCTTTCGCGTTGTCTTCGCGCGCGGGACAGCGCATTCGAGCGCGCGCTCTGTCTTTCGCGCGGCTCACGTCTCACCCGCGCGCGGTCACCCGCGCGTCGGCGAAATTAGCTCCACCGACGACGCGTCACATAGACGGTCTCGATGCGTACGTGGCGGCGACGGCGAGGATTGTTCCTCCCGGGGCGTTTGTCGCGTGCTGCGGCGTCACGTTTGCCACCGCCGTCGCGTTTCTCTTTGGTTGTCTATTAACCATGCGCGAGCTCGTGCGTGCGTGTCGCGAAGCGACGCTGGCATCGCGCGCGGTGCGGAATTGCTCGAATGCGATCGATGCGGCGTGCACGAGCGTACAGAGATGTACGGCGAATATCGACGCGACGTGCGCCAACGTGGACGCCTTCGTCGAACAAGCAAACGCCATCGGGTCAACCACGTCGAATATATTGACCGAAGCAGGGTTGTTGCAACGGCAAGTGACAGATTTACCCAACGCTTTGCTCGGATCGTTGGGATTGTCGAGCGATGGTGGAAAGGTGCCCCGTTCGATGTTGGCGTCGACGAACGCCGAGGTGACAAACGCCGACGAGCGCGCGTTGCGAGATATCGTTCTCGGCAAAGAAATCTCCGGCCGACGCCTCGGAAACGGCTGGATTGGCTCAACATGGCATAGATTTTTCTTTTCCCGCGACAACACATTCAGCGTGGGTGAGTACGTGGCTGTCAAGAGATCCGCGGGTACGTACACGTGGGGCGTCATAGAAATGACCGACGGCGGCAGCGCCGACGAAGGCGACGACGCCTCCTCATCCATCGACCCCAACGCCCCTCCCGCGGCGTGCGAATGGCCCCCTCGTGACCTCGCCGCCGAAGACGCCGAACAAAAAGCCAAAGAAGCGCGCGAAATCACCCCAGGAAAGATTTTCAAGTCGCTCATTCGCATGCCTCTCCCCGGCGCGTTGGGCCAACCCGAGCGTCAATACCGCGTCGTCGTTGCCGTCGATCGCGATCTCTATCGCTTCAAATACGTCGACGCAGGTTTGCTCGGCAAGAGATACTAGCCCAGTGCGCGTTCGCGTGCATCTATTCCTTGTAATTGTACGTATCCCGTAGCCCAGCCGCCGTCCTCGTCAGCGCGAGGGTTAGACTGGAGACCAACAGGCGCCACGTCGGTGCCCTCACACTTTGGCGCGCACCCACACGTCGCGCGCCGCGTGCGACGCTCGAGCGCGCTCGATACCACCGCGCATGACCGCCCCATCGCATGCGCACGCGCACGCGTCGCCGGAAACGTCGCCGGCGACGCATAAAACCTACCACATCGACATCTGTCCCCGAACCGTCGCCTGCGCGAAATGCTTCTTTTCCACGTGCGTCGTCATCCCCGGGCAGCTGCGCTGGACGACGCGCGGCGACGACATCGAGCGCAGTTACCACCTCGCGTGCGTGTCGCAGGAGATGTGTCAGGAGATGATGATTGCGCACTCTGGGGGCGAGCGCGGGCTTCGCGGGAGGCGAGCGGACGCGCTGCGGTTCATCGACTATTGGCAATGCGTGACGCAGATTCGAGGGTTTTCCGCGATCGACGACGCCGCGCTGAAACATGGGATTGGGTTTTATCTCGCCAGGCTCGCGCGCGGGTGTACGAAGGGGATATCGAGGCACATGGCGTGGGTGACGCCTCGCGCGGGTGGGGTTGACGCGAGCGCGTTGCGCCGGGCGCTGCGGATGGCTGGACCGAAATCGTCTCTGGAATTGATCTTTGACAACGAACTCGCGTCTTGGGGACGAATGATGGAGTATGAAGACGAGCGCGCGGCAAAGGTGCGAGCGAAGGCGCGGGCGAAGACGTTACGCGTTGAGGTGAAGCATTTGAAACTTTCAGACGAGACGACGTCGCCGGGACCGATTTCTCCGGGGACGCCTGGTGGGAATAAACGACGACGATCGATGAGCGACGAAAGCAGTCGAGAACACGTACAATGGTGAATGCGATGTGATTGCGCGATTCATCCATCCATCGCCGCGCCGTTGTGTAATAATGAATTTAATTTGATTGATGTAACTGATGTAACCGACGCCGAGACGACATCGACCGTCGTCATTGTGCGCCGCAGCGACTCGTCGCGAACGCAGATCACATCGCATACACGAGCACACGCGCATCACGCACGTGTATTTCGCGCGCGAACACGCGCGAACGAGACGTCCGCGGGACGTGAATCCACTCCCAATGTCCAACGTGGGCTACATCATCGACCAGAGCGCGCGACCATCGCGTTGCGAATGCGGCGACGCATGCGAAGACGTAAACTCCCCTGGCTACTGCGCCAAAGGACAACTACGCTTTTCGAGTTACTCCACGAGCTCGCTGTCCCGCCCGCGCAAGTATTCATGGCATTTGGGCTGCGTCACGCTCTCTCAAGTTCGCGACGTGTGCTACACGTACGGCGGCGCGCGCGCGTCAGATGTCGCTAAATTGTCAGATACTCAGATAGTGAAAGCGATTCGAAAAATTGAGCGTTTTGACGAGCTGGACGAGGAGACTCGACGACATGTCGAAGAATTTTTGTTGGCGCTGGCGAGAACGAGAACTGAGGCGCTAGATTCGGCGCTCAGATGGATCGATTCGATGTTTCTTGCGCCGGCGACGCCATCTCAAGAGAAGACGAAGAGAGGTCGACCACGAAGCGGTGGTCGGAAGCGTCCGCCGTCGAAGTCGTCGGCGTCGTCGCGCGATACGTCGACGCTGCGGAAGATTGTGCAAGGCGCGATTGAAAAGCCGTCATCGAGCGGTCGGAAACGCGTCGCGGCGCAGAAAATCCGGGAAAGAGAAGACGAAGACAAAGACAATAAGAACAGTTCACCACGAGAACGCAATCGTCGGCAGCGCACATACGTGCGTAGGAGTAGCATGGGGAGTTTGTGAACGAATACAATGCGAAACATTTGATTGCTACCGGTACGGTAGACTGCAGATAAATGTTGTTAAAGTGCAAACACGTGCGCTAGACTGTTGCTATCCATTTCGTGCACAACGCCGTGAGCTTGTTCCCATCCGCACCACTGAAGGATTCTACTTTTTTACCATACCGATACACCGCAAACGTCGGCATCGATGACACGCGCTCGTACCCAGAAATGTCTTGATTCGCGTCCACGTCCACTTTAAGAAAGTAAATCGACGGAAACTTTGTCGACAGACTTGCGAATACCGGAGCAATCATTTTACACGGACCGCACCACGTCGCGGTGAAATCGACGACAACCAATGGCTTGGTGTTCACGAGCGTCATGTACGTCTTCATGTCTTCGATTGTTTTCACGCCGGCTTTCACATCCGCCGGCTTTCCGAGCGCCGCACGACACGCGTTCACGTTCGTCGCCACGCTCACATCCCCAGGAAGCTCGTCGAACAGTCTCGTAAACTCCTCATTCGCCTCGTCGTACCTCGTCAACGCCGCTAGCGCCGTGGCTCGACGTAACCGCGCCTTTTGATACGTCTCGTCCCGAGCCAACGCGGCGTCGGCATCCGCCAACGCGCCTTCGTGATCCCCCAAACCAGATCGGCACGCCGCGCGGTTACACAACACAATCGCCGCCCCAGGCGTCGCCGCACACGCATCCTCGCGCAGTGCCGCCCCATACGCGGCTTCCGCGCCCGCTTTATCGCCCGCTTTGAACATGTCATTGCCCCGCGCGCGCGCGTCCCGCAACCGCTTCAAATGCCCCGCGAGCGCCGCCGACGCCTCTCCACCCCTTTCCGCCGACGCAATCGCGTCATCAAACGTCCCCGCTTTCACCATGCACGCCTCTAACCGCCTCCTCGCGCGATCGTACGCGCTATCAATCGCTAAAGCCTTCACGCACTCCGCCGTCGCCTCGGACCATCGCCTTAAAGCCATCAACACCGCCGCCTTGTTCGCCCGTGCCTTGGCGTCGCCGTCGTGCGACAGCGCGATGGCGTCGTCATACGCCGCCAGCGCCGCGTCGTACGCGCGTTCGGCGTACAGTGCGTTCCCGCGTTCGCGCGCGTCGTCCGAAGACATCGCGCGGCACTTTCTGACGCATCGTCATCATCATCATCATCGTTTAATCTCGTCATGCTTCGACGTTTCGCGCGCGCGTGCGCGACGACGACGACGGCGAGCGCGCGGCGAGGGTACGCGCGAGGCGCGCGCGCGCCGCCGCCGCCCATTCGCGCCGTGTCGGACGTCTGGGAGGAAGTCATCGACGAGCGAAGTGGACGGCACTACTGGTGGAACGTGGACACGGACGAGACGACGGAGGTTGGCGCGCCGAAACCGACGACGTATTCGGCGCTGGACCCGTCGATGCCGGCGCCGGCGCCCGGGGCGGGTGCTCGCGCGCCGCCGCCGTCTGCGTACGACCAGCAGCAGGGCTCTGGGGGTGGATTCGCGAGCGGGTTTGGCGGAATGATTGCGCAAGGCGCGGCGTGGGGGATGGGTTCGAGCCTCGGGCACCGCGCGATTGGTGGGATATTCGGTGGAGGCACGTACGGGGGTGGTGCGTCGAGCGGTGCGGATGGTCTCGGAGGCGGTGCCGCGCCGCAACCGCCAGTTTTTGGTGAGAGCTCGAGCGAGTTTGACGACATCGACGACGGCGACGGCGGGGGGTTGTTTGATTTTTTCTCGGAAGATTGAAGCTTTTGCGTCGTTTTCGTTTTCGTGTGATTTGATTTTAAAGTGTACAACTAATGATACCACGCGCGCGCGGTGTTGGTGCTGGCGCCGGTGCTACGGCATTTTACGCGGCGTCGTCCTTCTTTGTCTTTGCCGCTTGGCTCGCGGCGTCCTCGTCGAGATGATCTTGAATCCACTTTGCAAGCGTGCTCGAACCAAACCCATACGCGTTCGGTAACTTGACATAATCCTTCGTCTGCGCCATCGGCTCTGGCCCCCAGTGCGCCGGATAGATGTTCTTCTCCCACGGCGAATCCTTGCGCGTGTACGCAATGTAATCGTACTTGTCGTTCACGCGTTCGCCCTTGCCGTTGACGAGCGGAGATCCAAACTCATACTTTGTCCCGCGCGCGTCGCCAAACATGTTTATCGCGTCGCTCTCGCGCAACACCCACGCATCGATGGCGGTCTTCAGTTCCCACTTCTCTGCGGTCGTTTTGGGGACAACTTTGAACTTTTTCACAGTTGAGTTCACAACCGTCATCGCCGTCGACGACTTGGACGCCGAGTCGGCGTCAGTGCGCGAGAGCTTCGTGGCGACGAGCGCGGCGACGAGCGCGGCGACGAGGGCGATGGGTTTTGACATGATTTGTGCGCGTGGGTGAAAGTGGCGCCTTGAAGTGAATGTTTTGGAAAGTCATGGATTTCGCTGATGGATTTCGAGGCGGGCGCGGCGCAAGATTTTCGGCGAATGTGTCGCGCGTATTTTTGTGCGTGTTCGCGCGCGCGCGTGTGTGAGTGTGTTTCTACGTATTAAATCACTCGCGTGTTTGTGTGTCCTATATCAAAGTCTCCCGTCGCCGCCAATACAATTACCATTTACGCCTTGCTGCGTTTCGGCCGTCCGCCGCTTTCGCCCTCAGCCATAGCGGTCTTTTCTTCTTGCTTTTCCGCTTGCTTTTCTGCGGCGGCGGCGCGACGTTCGCGCTTCATGCCCTTCATCTTCGCCGCGCCCAGAGACTCAAATCCAGTTTGCTTTTCGACGTACAAGCGACCAACCTTGCCTTCAAGCGCATCATGCGTGACATTCTTTTGCTTCTTCGCCACACGGCTTCTGGCATACGCCTCACGCTTGACATCCGGTGGCGCTTGACGCACTCGTCCGCAGGAGAAATCAAAACTCGGTCCCATCTCCGCCAACTCGACGCGCGGAAGTCGTGTCCCAGATTTCTTATATTTGATGACGTACTGGCGAAACATCACCACCGGCTCGCCCCCAGGATTTGTCAACGCCGTACACGTAATCACTCGATCGACGCCCTTCAAATTAATGCGATCGACCACGCGTCCGCGAAATATATCCGCCAATATATTCTTTGCCAACTTCAACCCTTCGTGCGTCTCAAAGTCATCTCCTTGAAACAACAAACACGGCTTACTCCCCGCCACCGCACCTGCGCCGGTGCCACCAAATTCCCGAATCCCCTTATAATTCCTCACCAACATCTCCACGCAATCGAACAAATGGTAATCAAAGAACCGTCCAATCGTCACGCAGTGCGGTCGCTTTTTCTGGTGTGTCCCCAACGCAAAGCACCCGGCGTCAGCCTTTTTCGCAAAAAACTCCAGCGACGTCTCGCCACCGCCCTCGAACGGTCGCACGCCAGGGTTCTTGCGCGTCATTTTGTGCGCCTCGCCGTGTTTGATCGTCGCAATGTCTTGCAGGACGCCTTTAATCACGGCGCTCGACGTGGCGCCCTGTAAAACCAAGGTTGTTTTTCCGGCGCGTTCAATGTTTTTCGGCGCGCGGGCGGCGAGGGCGCGCTTGCCTTTCGTCGTCGTCGCGCGCTTTATCTCCATCTTGTGTTCTAATGCCGTCGATGCCATGGCGCTGGTGCGTCGTCGTCGTCGTCGTCGTCGTGGGTGCGCGCGGGCGTGTGGGGACGATTCCAATGGCGGCGGCGGCTGAGAGATTTTTGTGCACTTTTTTGAACGTTTGAGTGAGATTTTGTCTCGAGGGCGATGGACGATAAAAATATGCATACAGAGTGTATTAAAAGCTAACGGCAAATTAGATGGCGAGTTCGGACAAGTCTTCGGCGGAGAGGACGTTGACGGATTTGACAAAGTCGTTGTCGTCCAATCGAATAATATTGGCGCCTTGGGAGTTTGGATCCGCGCGTTGCGGGAGGTCGTTGACGGATAATCGGTTTGCGACGCCCGCGGTAGTGCTCAAGAGGATTTCATCGCCGACGTCTGGGCCGATGCGGTCGACGACGGCGAGAACGGCGAGGGCGTCGTCCTTCTTTTTGAATTTCATGCACGTGACGCCGGCGCGGCCTCTGCCGAGGACGCGGTAGGAATCCGCGGGTACGAGTTTGCCTTTGCCGTTGCGAGTGAGGTACAAAAGCCACGGGCCGTCTTCGCTGGCGCTTTGCAAGCGCTCGTCGGTGATGAGCACCATACCTGCGGTGCGAGATGGGAGGACTTCATCGTCGTCTTCGTCGTTGTCGTCGTCTTCGTCGTCATCGTCTGCGGCTTTGCTCTCGTCGTCGGCGGGGGATGCTTGTGCTTTATCGCCCGTAAACTTGATACCAACGATAGGTCTACACGCCGATCGCACCACGCGGAAGTCGCTAACCTTGCAATGCAAAACCATGGCTTTATCATCGTTTTTTTGACCGGTGATGTAGAGGTGATCCGACGTCCGGGCGAAGAGCACCTGTTTCAATCTATCACCCTTTTCAAGCTTGATGACGTTCTTGCCCTTTTGCCCGAGGAGAGCCTTAGCGGCGGCGACGGATACCTTGCCTTGGTTGGTTAACATTACGATTACCTGGTCGTCACTCACGTCGTTCACAGTCATGCTCGTGGCTAACATTGCCGTCACGTTTTGGTTGCGCTTGGCAAACGTTGATAACAAGCTCGTCACCGGAACGCCAATGGTGTTCAGTTCGGATTGCGGAATAGCCTTAGCCGGAATCTTTTGTAAGCGACCTCGATCGGAAAAGAACAAAATTTGATCCGTATCTTTGCAATGCATGGCGAGGTTCAATTCGTCGCCTCCGCGAAGCTTACTCATGCGCTTGCCCCGCGTGCGGCGGTGTTGCAAGTCAAAACTCTTCGGACAGATGCGCTTGACGTACCCTCGACTGGATAAAGTCATGATGTTATCCTTGGGCGGCTCATCGTTGTCTTGAATTATCGATTCAGAGATGCTTTCGAGCGACGTCTTACGAGGGCGCACGAAAGCCTCCTTGGCGGTTTGCGCTTCTTCCACGAGGACTTGCACAACCTTGCTCTTGTCATTCAACAACCCTTGGTAATAAGTGATTTGATCCTTGAGTTCTTTCATTTCCGCCTCAAGCTTGTCAGCCTCGAGACCGGTCAAGCGACGGAGAGGCATGGCAAGAATAGCGTCGGCTTGCACGTCGGATAATCCGTGCGACGCGCGCAGTTGCTTGGCGGCGCTCGGTCCATCTTTTGATGCTCGAATGATTTTTACCACTCCATCGGCGTCGGACAACACTGCAACGTAGCCTTCGACCAAATGCTTGCGATCTTGCGCCTTTTCCAATGCGAACTTTGATCGCCGTTCAATGGTCGACACGCGGAACTTGATAAACTCATTGAGCATGTCGTGCAACGACATCACCGTCGGCTTGTTCTCAACCAAACACACGTTATTCACAAAATACTTGACTTCAAGCCTTGTTTTCTTGTACAGATTATTCAACACTTGTGACGCGTCGTGTCCGCGCTTGATTTCAATCACAACACGCATCCCATCGCGATCACTTTCGTCACGAATATCGCTCACGCCTTCGATGGTTTTCGCATTCACGTGATCCGCAATTTGCTCCACCAAACTTGCCTTGTTGGTTTGATACGGGATTTCACTAATCACAATCGCATCGCGATCCATACCCTTTTTACTCACGTGCTCAATCGTCGCCCGACCGCGCAGCGTTACCGCGCCTTTACCCGTCCTGTAAATAGCTTTCATGTCTTGCTTGTTTGTCACGACGCCGCCGGTTGGGAAATCTGGCGCCGGCAAGTACTTCATCAACTCATCCAACGTCGCGTCTGGGTTCTGCGCCAGCGCGCACATCGCATCAATGGATTCGCCTAAGTTGTGCGGCGCCATGTTCGTCGCCACGGCGACCGCGATACCGCTCGCGCCGTTGATTAATAAATTTGGCACGCGCGCCGGCAGCACTTCTGGCTCGAGCTGACTCCCGTCAAAAGTCTCCGTAAAATTCACGCAATCGCTTGCGATATCCGCCAACAACCCTTGCTCAGCGAGTTTATTCAATCGACACTCCGTATAACGCATCGCCGCGGGTGGATCGTCGTCTAAACTCCCGAAATTCCCATGTCCATCCACCAACGGCGCCGACATGCTAAAGTCCTGCGCCAAACGCACCAACGCCTCGTACACGCTCCCATCCCCGTGCGGGTGATACTTCCCCAGCACATCACCAACAACTCTCGCACACTTACGATGCGGCGATGCGCTCTTCAATCCAAGCTCATGCATGCCGTACAAGATCCGTCGGTGCACGGGCTTTAAACCGTCGCGAACGTCTGGCAACGCCCGCCCCACGATCACGCTCATCGCATACGACAGGTACGAATTCTTCGCCTCGTCCGCGAGCTCAACATCCACGATACGTTCTTCGCCCTCTGTGATCGCCGCCGACGTCGTCTTCATTCGTCGTCCGACGCGACAGGACGACACATGATGACGATGCGCAAGCCGTTGGTGTGCGCCGACGGCGCGCACCGTCATCGCCGCGCCCGGGGCGCTGCCGCACGCATCGCGCCGCCTGGCGCCAGCGCTCGACGAGGACGGTGCGTGCGCGGCACGGAGCGGGACGAGGGCGCGAGCGACGGCGGTCATGGCGTCGTGCGCGCGTCGCATGCGCCGCGCCGTGGAGTGGCGTGTCCCTGGACGTGTCACACTTGAATAGCTCATATGTTTGAATACTTTACAATACGCGTCACATGTCCGAATCTATATTTATATGTTGTACATCGATGTCGCGCGCGAATGCCCGTGGCGCGCGTTCGCGCGCGCGCGAACGCGCGTCACGAACGCGCGTCCGCGCGCGCGAGGATCGCTTCGATCGTCTCGAGCGCGTACGCACCCATCGCGTGCGTCTGCATGGCGTCATCGATGGTTTTCGCGTGCATTCGCTGCGTGGCTCGCGGCGCTCTCGCCGATGCGATGGCGCCCACCACCGCGGCGTTCGCCAAGCGATTGAGCGTCAGCGTCATCGGCGGCGTCGGTGACGATGCGTTCGACGACGCGCGCGCGTCTGGGGCGGCGGCGGCCGTCGGCGGCGCGCCCGCGGCGGCGGCGTCCATGCGCCGCGGTGTGTGGACCTGCGGCACTCTGCGACGTCGCATTCACCGCCAGCGCGTCGACTGGGCGCGATATGAGCGCGCGACTGGTGCCTTGGCGCACGACGCGCGAGTGGTTCGTCGTCGCCGACGCGTTGGCGCCGCGTCAGGGCACGTGCGATGCCGTCGGCGACGACGAATGTGCGTCTACATCATCAGTGTCAACCGCGCTCGACGTTGTCAACGCTTGGCGCGCGCGCGGCCGCGTGCCGCTCGCCGTGGACGTCACGGCGACGCTCATATCGACTATTCGCCGCGACCGCGCGCGTGAGGCTGTCGATGAGGCGACGTTGCGGCTCACGTACGCCATGACGTTGATTCGCTTGGTGAATGGCGCGACGGATACGAGTCAAGGGCGGTTCGCGGCGCCCATCGCCACGCTCGCGGCGAAGATTGGATTGCCGCGAGAGCTGGTAGACTTGCGTCACGACGCGACGCACGATGCGCTGCCGACGCTGCGGGCGCTGCGCAGAGGGGCGATGAGCGCGTTGGCGTGGTGTCGACGAGCGTATTGGGACGCGCAGCGCGACGCGTTTGAGTACGCATCTGCGTACGTTCGCGCGCGAATCGAGGGGCTGTGTGTGATTGAATCCATTGGGCGTAAAGTTGAAGACGCAAAGCGCGCGCCCGAATCGTCATCGAGTGATGAAGACGGGGACGGTGGCGAGGGCGGGGATGTCGCGAGTCACGTCGACGTGCGCGCAAAACGTCGCATGTTACTCGGTGAATTAGCCACCATGTGCCCGAAAGGCGCGTCGCACGTCCTGGTCGAAGCTTTGGGGTCATGGCCGATTATCGCTCGCGATATTGACTATGGTGATGCGGATGTACGCGTGACGCACGCGAGGGAATTTATAGACGAACGCGATTGGCGACCGACGTTGACGCGGCTATGCCATCGGTGGCCGGGATTATTCGCCAGTTTATTCGACGTCCGCGTGCGCGACATGAGCAACGCGTGTGGACCGCACGACTGGGCCGAGGTTATGCTCATGTGCGAGATGGCTCAAGAATTCTTGGCGTCGAGTGAGCAAAAAAGTGGCGTGGAAGGCGCGTTGACGCGCGCGGCGGCTCGATTTTCTCGGGATCCCGACGCGAGCGCGTCAGCCAAGCAATTCGTGCGCGTCGTTCAAAAGTTGTTAGGTGCGACTAAAGATGCCATCGTTGCGGCTGATGCGGCTTCACAACCGTCATCGGCGCCGGTCGTGAGCTCACTCGAAGAAGCCAAAGCGGCGCAAGCGGCGCTCGTCGCGTCCATGGCTGCTGGAAGAAAACGTAAACGCGACTCGAGATTCGAACGAGCGACGGCGTGGACGCCATGTCCGATTGGCGTCGTTTCGGGCGTGCCTCACGATGAACTGATATCTGCAGTAGACGTCAAGGTGCGCGTATCGTCTGGCGTGGCGTCGTTTCGAGCGTCGACGCCGCGTTCGCCTTTAATTCCAAAAAGCATTCGTGCCACCGCGTCTGCGTCTGGGGACGACGGCGACGAAGACGATAACGACGATGACGAAGACGCACGTACAAACGTCACGGATATGAATGATGATGATGACGAGGAGGACGACGAGAACGATGTAGACGAGGACGCGTCCGCGTTGAATGTAGGAGGCGTTCGCGTCACGCTGACGAAGGAGCAACGCACCGCCGTCGCCGCGTCCATCGCATGTTTACTCTAGTCACGTATTCATTACTAGTAGCACACAAACAGGAGTAGCAGTAAGTAGCAATACAAAAAGTCACTAGCGCAACCGTCGCGGCTCACACCGAACGCGACACGCTCACACGCCGCCGAGCGCGTACGCGTGCGCTCGCATATCACACATTTCATCACCATCATCTTCATCGCCGTCATCACTGCGGCGCACCATCTCGCGTGACGTCTCGCGCGTGTTGTTCTCGAGCCGCCGTCGCCTCTCGGAACACGTTCACGTACTTTTGAATCACTCCGCCGGCACCATCTTTGCGTTCAGCCGCCGCATCGCGCACAGACTGTTCGCCACCAATTTCATCTAAATCTTGGTCGCGACGCACGCGGCGCTTTATGATGATGTTGAAATGTTTTTCGCTCACCTCGTAAAGCCCGGGGTAATCGCGCCTGAGTTCTCGCGCGTACGTTTTCCACGTCTCGTCATCGATGTCGATATCCACGCCGTCGCCTTCGTCGTGCGAGTCGATACCAGAGTCGGTGTCCGCGTCAACGCCAGAGCTTTCGCTCGACGGATCGTGGTGAGGTTGCTCCGCAGTGAGGTTGACGTCGTCGGCGGACATTGCGCGCGCGGTACAATGACGTCGTCGTCTGCGGCGCGCGCGGCTTGATTGACAATGCGATACACCGACGACGCATGCCGAATCATTTCGGCTGGCGAAACACCAAGGTTAAATTATTTGCCGGCATCTCCTCGTGTGCGACGACCTCGAGGCCGAATTCCGCGGCGTACCCATCCATCGTTTGCACATCGACGAGTCCGAAATTCTCGGCGTCTCTCTCGCGCAACGACGCATCAAATTTCCGATCACCATCCGATCTAAACCCACCATCGGCGATCGTGGCGTCCGTGAATGGACCATAAATCATCAATACCCCGTGCTCGCGCAACGCGCGCGCGGCGCCGCGAAATATACCCACCGTCGCCGCTTTCGATGAAATGTGCGCGACATTCACCGCCAGTACGCCATCCAATGACCTCGCATCCACGCGCACGTCGAATTCCCGCGCATCCAACACCTCGGGCGCGCGTAACGCTTCACACGCGTCCACAGCGTTCGCCCTGACGTCGTCGAACGCGCCATCAAAGACGTCTGTCGGCACGTAGCTCCGCAACGCATCTTCGCACGCGTCGCATACGACTCGCGCGTGTACCCCGCTCCCGCACGCGATTTCCAGGCAATCAAACGATTGCGTGCGCGCCGCGGGGTGGTTTGCGATGTACTTTTTCGCCACCGCCGCGATCGCGTGCGCGTTGCGCTGCGCCGCGCTCGTCGCCGCGACGATGTTGTAGCGCTGCGTGTGGTTGATGTTGTTCGCTGACATTCTTTTCTTTCTTTCGCCTCTATCGCGTCGCGATGCGGTCGGCGATACTCGATGGAATGCGCGTGTGCGTCGTCGATGCGTCCGTCGCGTGTCCGTCGCGTGTGTGCGGTCGCGTGCGGGCGAGCAGCGGCGTCGAGCAGTGCCGATGCCGATGCATGACGCGCCGCATTTGTCGACATGCGCAACGTCCGCGTGGAATCCACGCGCACGCGACTCGCGCTCGCGCGCGAGGATGGCGAAACCATCATGCATGGGGTGTCTGACGTCGAGAACAGCGCGTTTTATGCCGTTATCGGCGCGCGCGGGGGCGATGATGACGCGAATGGGACATCATGGCGGCGGCTGGAGCTCGCATCGTTTCACGCCGCTACGGGCGCGCGCACGTCGTCTCAGGCGCTCTACGACGAGGCGCAGGCGCTCGAAACGCACGTCGTGAGTGGGTCCTCGGACGTGGTTGTGGGATTGGCGCATGCGATCGAACGCGGGGGGGTTGTGGGCGCGTTTGCGAGCGGCGAGTGCGTCGCCGCCGACGGCGACGAAAACGCCCGGCTCATGCCGTGCGAATGCGTTGGTGACGTTCCAGATGGCGTGCTTGCGTTTGAAATGTCCCCAGATGGCGAAGTGTGCGCGGCGTTGACGTCGACAGGGGCGGTGGTGGTGATGACGAAGGATTTGTATCCGCTGGGCGAGCGCGCTCCAGATGTGTCTCGAAGCGACGGTTTTACGCGCGGCGCGATTAGTTGGCGCGGTGACGGCGAATTCTTCGCATGCTGCGCGACGGATGCAAGCGGTGATACGACGCTTCGCGTCATGCGCCGCGAGGATGTCAGTGTAGAATCAGTGGGCGAACGAGGATCGACATTGAGCGCGAGCGCGAGCGTTTCGGCGCTCTCGAGCGGCGGCGCGCTCGGCGTCGTTCCGTTAGCGTGGCAGCCGCGCGGGGCGTTGATTGCCACCGCCGCGCGCGTCGATGGCGAGGAATCAGATCGAGTAGTGTTTTACGAGCGTAATGGCTTGCGCCGCGGGGAGTTTGCGTTGCCTGGTGACGCGCGCGTTGACGCGTTGGCGTGGAGCGCCGATTCTCAATGTTTGGGCGTCGTCGTCGTGTATTCTTCAGCAAACGACGACGTCATCGCCCAGCGCGCGGTGCAAATATGGACCAGGTCAAACATGCATTGGTATTTGAAGCATGAGACGCGTTACGGCGCCGAGGAGGGCGTCGTGCGCATTGAATGGGATGTCGAACGCGGAGAGACGCTGCGATGCTTTACGGCGTCTGGCATCCTCGAGCGCAAGCAATTATATTGGGACACCACCACGAGCGATGTCGGGACGTGTGCGGTGATTGATGGTGACGCACTCATGCTCACGCCCATGTTTCGAACACCCGTGCCGCCACCGTTGTGTGCGGCGCGAGCGATTTTTGATGCGCCGATTGTTGCCGCCGCGTTTTCGCCATTTTCTGGCGACGTCGAACGCGTCGCGGCGTTGCTCTCGACCGGCGCGCTCGCGCTCGTCTCAAGCGTCGCTAGTACGGATTGGGAGCGCACCGCCGACGAATTCGCGGATTCTGAACGCGCGGCGACATGGGTGCGATGGAATGCGTGTGAAATTCCAGGAGAGACGCTCGTCGTGGATGATTTGGCGTTGGCTGTGAAATCCGGCGCCGCGCTCGAGCACATCGCCTGGGTCGACGACGATCACGTCGCCGTTGCGCTATCGTATGACGAATATAGTAGCAGTTGTGAAATATTGGTCGTCCCTGTGCGTGCGGACGCACACGGAGCGCTGAGTAAGCGCATGGTTCCAGAAGCCGTGGGCGCCATGACGACGTCTGGCCGAGGCGCCGCGTGCGCCATTGCGCGAGATTCTTCGCACGTCTACGTCGTGCGATCGAGCGATTCCGTCGCAAACGGTGGTGAAACACTCGCTAATGCCGTGCGTGTCGCCGCCAACACTAGCGCCGAGAGTTATAGCAGCGGCGACAAGATTATTGTCGCGCGCGGCGGCGTCGTTTCGTCTCTTCTCGCCGAACGCCGCGAGCCGACATTGGTCACTTTGGATGCGCGCGGTCATCTCAAGATTGGCGACATACTCATCGCCTCAGCGGTGACTTCATTTGCACTGCATATGTCCCCCGCCGACGGATGCGCGGTGACGACGGCAAACGCGAGCGCTGCGGTGATGGCGCCGCCGAAGACGTCAGTCGACGAAGGCGAGCCGACGACGCGAGTCGCCTACGTCACTCGCGCGCATCAACTCTTCGTTGCAGAAGTTGACGATGTCATCGCCAATGGTGCTCGCGCGCGAACACACGCCGTTGTCGCCGAAGACGATGCACACATTGGAAATTGGCTAAGCGAACGCTCCGCCGCCGACGGCGCGCGCATGGGCGAATTGACGTTTGACGACTTACATTTACGTATGCGTCGCGCCATGCGCCCAGACGCCGCAAAAACCGACGCCGACGCCACAAAGCGACACGTCGAAGACGGTGCGCGCATCGTCGCCTGCGCGCCTGGGTCCACATCCGTAGTATTACAAATGCCGCGTGGGAATTTAGAAATAGTCGCTCCCAAAGCGTTGGTGCTTCCGGCGGTGGCGTGCGCGTTACGCGCGGGACGCTATGCCGACGCCTACGCGCTTGCCGCCAAGCAGCGCGTGGATTTAAACTTAATTGTCGATTACGGATGGCCGAATTTCATCGATGCCGCAGAGGCGTTCGTGCGTGATGTGAATTCTGCGGACGCCATCATGGAGCTCCTCGAAGCGCTCGATGACGTCGACGTCACGGCGAAGGGTGGCATTTACGAAGAACTCGCGCGTTTGTACCCGCCTCGAGTGACGACGCCGACGGATGCCGGCGACGACAACTGCAGTACTACGCAGTCCAAGACGGACAAGGTGTGCGTGGCGATTCGTCGCGCCATTGAGGCGCACGACGCCGGCGGGCGATGGGAGCTCGCGGTGTTGACTTCGTACGCGGCCGGGGATGCCCCAGATTTAAGCGCGGCGTTACGCCGCGTCGCCGTCTTACGCGAAATCGAGCTCGCACACGCGGCACAAAACACATTAAACGTCGATGCGCGCCGTGGTGCGCGCGATGAGAGCGTAAATGCGGCGGCGGCGTTGAAGCATTTGTTGTTTTTGGTTGGCGGTCCAACGCTCTACGCGGCGGCGCTCGGGACGTACGATTTGTCTTTGGCGTACTTGGTGGCGCAACACGCACATATGGACCCTGGCGAATATGTTCCAGAGTTACAACACCTGCAATCCATGCGCGAGCACGAACGCCGCGCAGAGGTGGCGAAACGATTGAGAAGGGTTGACGAAGCGATTACTGAATATTTGCTCGATGGCGACGCCGAACGCGCGGGCGAATTAGCGAAAGATCACAAGCTCTTCCCGCACGCGCTCGCCGAAGCAGCGCGATTAAATCTGAAAGATGCACGTACGGCATTGCTTTTGAAGCACGCCGATGCGCTCTCAGTGGCGATGCGGTTCGACGACGCAGCCGTCGCTCGGCTCGCCGCGGGCGACGTCTCGGGCGCGCTCGACGAGTACCGAAGCGCCACATCCTGGCGACAAGCTATGACGCTCGCCGCCCGATTGAACGTCGGCCCCAAAGCTATGCGTGATATCGCCGAAGAGTTGTGCGAGTCATTGGTGATGACGGATCCACTCTCAGCGGCGCGCGTGGCGTCCACGCATCTGAAAGACGTCGACCGCGCCGTCGACTACTTCATTCTCGCCAAGGCGTGGCGCGACGCCACGAGCTGCGCCTACGCTGATAACCGAGGTGATTTAATGCAAACTACCGTTGCGCCCGCCGCGGCGGCGGCGGCTGAGGAGCACATAGAGACATTCAAGGAGAACAAGGCGCGGTCGGAAAAGTATGTAGCGCGATTGAAGGATTTACGGCGTCGCCGCCGCGAAGCCTCCAGCCTCGGTGCCGCGGATTGGTCTGCATTGGGCGGTCGCCCGAAATCAGGACAATATGACGGTGTCGGTGGCGACGGCGATGACTTTGACGACGGCGCGAGCGATGCGCCAAGCTTAGCGAGCGACATGAGCGCGTACACCGACCGCACTGGGCTCACGTCGGCGGCGAGCGGGACGTCGTCCGCCGCATCCACCGTCGGCGGTCGTAAGAGCAAGAAGAAAAAGGACAAAAAGGGCAAGAAAAACAGAAGCGGTTTGCGCGCGGGGTCGCCCACGGAAGAGCGCGACTTGGCGATGCATGTGTTGAGTTTAGCGCCCATGGCGAAGACGCTCGAAGAAGTCGGCGAGCTTTTGGAATTACTCGTACTCCTCGGGCACGAGGGCGACGCGCGGACGTTACAACGCGTCGCCTCCGAAGCTGTCGACGCACACGATGCGTCAAAAATTGATGCGCAAACGTCGCTCGATGAGCTGATGGCGATCGCAAAAGACAAGGGCGAAAAGCTGGATGCGTTTACGCCGACGGATGCCGGCGCGGGTGGCGTCGAATGGAAGTGGACGGCGTTGAAATCCATCAAAAAGACCGTTCAGTCCACCGTGGCCGAGGGATGACGAAACAGACGCGTCGCGTGAGATCGGTTTTCTTTAGCTGTGTGTAATTTTACTTGGTATATTCAACAAAACAAAAGCTTAAAAGTAACAAGACTTTCGTTCAGCCCTACGCGTCGAGACTCCTCGTCTCGAATTGGTACTTCTGCGTCGTGTATTTTTGTATGTGCTTTGCGTGTGTGCGTGTCGCAGTAAACGAGCACACCTAAATATGATTGTTCATCATGTCGACGACGAGACAAAATGCGTCTGCTTGTCAGCCGTGATGTACTGTGGTACAGTGGTGTACTCTTTTAGCGCACGACGTCGACGACGAGACGTCGCGATTTGAGCGACGACCACGCCCATCGCTTGTAGTAAACCGCCTGCACCGCAACTAAGGCCATCGCAAACATCCACTTCGCTCCCATCAATTTACGATCATCCATCTCTGGCTCCGCCGCCCACGCCAAAAACGTCGTCACATCCTTGGCCATTTGCGTCTCTGTCGCCGGCGTCCCGTCGTCGTACTCCACGCCGCCATCCACCAACATCTTCGGCATCGCAATCGCCCCTCCAGGGAAATACGGATTATAATGCAACCCTTCTCTCACCTCAACCCCCGCTGGCGGCTCGCGATATCCAAGCAACAACGCAAACACATAATTCTGCCCGTCGTGTCTCGCCTTTGTAATCAGCGACAAATCCGGCGGGTACGCCCCGTTATTCACAAACCTCGCCCCTTCCTCATTCGCATACGGCCCCGGGATCCTATCGCTCAGCTTCCCCGGGCGGTCAAACATCTCCCCAGTGTCATCCGGTCCATCTTCAATCTCAATCTCCTCCGCAAGCGCCTTGGCTTCATCCTCCGTGTACGCGACGCCGACCAAGTTGCGATAGCACACCAAGTTGATCGAATGACACGCCGCGCACACCTGCGTGTACACCTGATGCCCGCGACGAATCGCGGCGTGATCATACGACGCAAACACGCCATCATGCGGCCATGCGTACTGCGGAATCGCCAACCCGTGCTCGGCTTCGTCGGCGAACGCCACCGCGGAGGCGCCGATCGCCCCCAGGGCTGCGCTGCCGATCGCGTGCGCGTTCGGCGCCGCTTTCGCCGCGCTCGCGGCGCGGTGCGCGAACGCGCGCGCGGCCGCGGCGAACATCGTGGCGTGGACGCGAACGAGGGCGATTCAGCGAGGCGCGATCGCGATGTGCGCGCGCGGCGAACACTGCCGAACCGTCGTCGGATGCGATCGATCGACGCGAGACCTTTTTGAACCCCTGCGAGGGCGAGTGGGGGGTGCGTGACCAATCGTGACTCGAGGCGATCGATGGTGTGCGTGGTTATGATTGGTCAATGTGTGTGTGCGCGCACACGCCCGATGCGTGCGATGGGGTGCGCCTTTCGGCGGTTCCGCGCGCGTCACTGGTCGTCGACGGCGCGGACGTGCGACGTGACGACGACGACGCGGGTGGTCGTCGCGCGCAGGGCGCGTCGTGAGGGTGTGATTGCGTCGGATTTCGTTGGAAACGCGGATTGATTGATTCGATTTCGATTCGATTCGATTCATTCGTCTGTGCATAATTTCTTTGGGCGCGCGTCATGGGGGGTTCGGATGACACCGGTCACGATTACACGCAACCGATCATCATCGGTACGATTGCGTATTATTTAGGGAAGAAGGCGGACGAGTATCATTCGCACCGGTGGACGGTGTACGCGCGCGGGTTGGATGGGGAGGATTTGACGCATTGCGTGAAGAGCGTGACGTTTACGTTGCATCCGTCGTTTGATGAAGCACAGCGGGTGTTGAGTGCGCCACCGTATGAAGTGACGGAGACGGGGTGGGGTGAGTTTGATATCGGGGTGAAGATTGAGTTTACCGATGATTGCGGGGCGAGCGCGGTGTCGACGACGACGCCGTTAAAGTTGTTTCCGACGGCGGATGAAATCGCCAAGAATGGGCCACAAACGACGAAAAAGCCGGTGATTAAAGAGAGGTATGAAGAAATTGTGTTTCATGATGTAGATACGGCGTTTTATAAGCGTATGAAGGCGCATGGGTCGAAGAAGGCGCCAGCGAGCGAGCACGATCAGGCGTGGTCGTCTTTCAAGGACAAATCCGAGCTCATTGCGATTTACGCCGCGCGCAAGGTGACCGAAGAGCGCTTGGCGGTGCTCAAGCAACAAATAGAAGTTTTGGAATCAATCGACGCGTCGGGTTGATGATGACGCGCGGTACTTGTAATGATGTAATGTGATGATGACTTGTGATGATGACGCGTTTCGCGAAGAGAAACGCCGAGCCCGCGCGCGCCCGCATAACGCACCGCGCGTGCGATCCCCCGTCGCTCTCTCGCACAGGTCGCCATTTCGCAAACAGAATATTTCAACGCCATCGCGCGCGCGCTCGCGGCGAATGCCGCACTGCCGCCGTGCGCAAAGCTCGAGCGCTTCGCCGCTTCTAAAAACGCCAAACAGAAAACGCCCGTGTCAATCGCAGTCACGAGCGATTTGCACTGCGACATGCGCGCAAACGCCGACGCCATGGATGCGTACGCGCGAGAAGAAATTGCTAGACACGGTACCGACCCCAGGGTGCGCGTCTTGGTCGTCGCAGGTGACGTCGGGACGTCATTGGAGTCTATTACCAAAACGCTGTCCACGTTGCGGCGTTCAGTGGACGCGCTGTGCTACTTGCCCGCGGGGAATCACGAGCTTTGGACGTCAAACGCCGAGAAGTGGGCATCGTCGTCGTCTCCGGGAACGAACGACAGCCCTTGGTACGCGTGCGATTCGCTCGGTAAGCTCGTGAAACTGATAGACGTGTGCACGTCTTTGGATGTGAGATGTACGCCGACGCGTTTCGGCGATGTCATCGTTATGCCGACGTACGGCTGGTACTCGGACGATTTCGACGGAACCAATCGCGAGTATACACCCGTTGAAGCGCGTTTCGATGCCGGCGCGCGTTGGCCATCATGGATCGATGCAAATAATCCGAGGAATTCGCACGCCCCAGGCATCGCGCCTTTCATGTCGTCGCTCAACGCGCACTGCCTAAGGACGTTTCTCGCGTCATCACCCGAGGTCGCGAGGACGGTGAACACGCTCGTGACGTACTCACATTTTGTACCACGCGTAGAGCTTTACCGCGGGACGCCAGCGTTAATCAAAGTCATGGGTTCCAAAATCATTGAAGACGACATTCGAGCCGCCGCTCGAGCCTTTGCGCCCAGCGCGCACGTCCACGTGTTCGGCCATTCGCACTTAAACGTCGACACCACGGTCGATGGCGTGCGGTACGTGCAATGCGCGCTGGGATACCCCAGTGAGCGGTGGTTTGGGATAAATTACCCCAAACTTGTGCACACCACGCATTGAAATGTCTCGCGCGCGAGGCGTGGTTATCCACTTTTTGGACCCAACCCGAGCCGGCGCGATCGTCACTTCGCTGCGCCTGAACACTATTACCGAGCGCATCTTAGTCACCGCCGCGCGCGAAAGCGCATAATACCATGCGGTACCATAGTCTTTTAGCCGTCGCTCGCGCGTTTGTCATCCTCGTCGGTGTTCTGGCGTCGTTCGTAGACGCCAAGCGCGTGGAAGGCAACGCGCAGCTCACGTCTGCGCTAACCGAGCTCGTGCTCGGGAAATTTAGCGTCGCCAAATCTGGTGGGACGATTGATTTGTCCCTTACGACGACGAGTAAGGGATGGGACCGGGGCGCGCATAAATTAGAGCTGTTAGTGATGAATGACGCCGAGTACTTTGCCTGGCGCGCGCAGCTCAAAGCGGGTTCTTTGTGCGCGGATAGAAATAAAGCGGCGCGACAGAGGCACTATATCGATATTCCGCACGCGAAAGCCACGCACAAGGCGCCTGGGTATGAGTGGTTCGTTGACCCACAGAGTGGTGATCATTATCGGATAAACGTGGAGACTGGAAACGGGACGTGGATGCACCCGAGCGCGCACAACGAGAGCGCGGTGACCGCGATTACGCATCGCGAGACGTCTTTACACGTCAAGATACGAGACACGAAGTCGGTGCAAGTGAGAACGACGATGGTGGAGTATGCAGTGTCAAGCAATTGGTTTTTCGTTTTGTGTGATTGTGCGTTGGAGTTTTATCCGGCAACGCCTCCTCCGTTGCGCTACGAGTTGGATTTGAGAAACGAAAACGAAGGACATTTACCGCAAGACATACGTGGGCTCGGTGCGGTATACGCTGGGTTGTTAGTATTCATGTTAGGCACGATGGTGGCGTTCGCGGTGCTGGCGTACAAGCAATACACTAGGGCATCGAGCATTCACGCGTTGGTTTTAGCAGTCATGCTGGCGTACTGGTTTCAAGTTGGCGCGCTCGCCTTGGAGCTCATGCACATCACCGTGTATTCATTCAATGGAAAGGGGTTGCGATGGCGACACTCATATTTTGCGGCCGATTTTGCCGCCGAAGTCTTGCAAGGCATGAGCGAATACATCACGGAATTCGTGCTGTTATTCTTAGTGTGCGGGTGGACGACGTTGTCGATGACGATAAGCGGCTTGGGTGGAAGCCTTGCGAGTTTCGGAAGCTTTGCGTCGCTCGAATCCGGCGACGATACCGCGTGCGCGTCTTCAAACGAACAAAGCACGATATCTTTGTTTATTAGCGTGTTGAAGTCATTCTTCCACATTGACTCTGATAATCCAGACGTCAAGTACAGAATCAGTCTCGTCGCCGCTGCGTTGCGGTCGCCGGTGAACATGTTGAAGCGTGGCGCTGACACCACAGTTGGTGTTGTGATCTTGTTGTTTTTTGGTTGCGTGCACTTGATGCTTGAGCTCATGGCGCGCAAGCATCACGAAGATTTCGAGGCGTTCCACGACCACGATCACTGGCCCGGGTACGCGTTGGTCGGCCTTCGCGTCTTCTTTGCCATTTTATTTATCGTCGCCGGCGGGTCCACGTTCGCCACAGCGAAGCGCCAACAAGACCCGCCTTTATCGACGTTTATTCGTCACCTTCTCATCATCGGTGCTGGATGGTTGTTGGCGTTTCCATTTGTAGTGTTTACGGCGATTTTCGTCCCGCTCGTATGGCGACATCGGTACGTCGCCGGCGGGTGCGCGATGTTGCAATGCGTCGCGCTCGCCGCACTCGGCGTGCTGGTGCTCGTAGACGAATCGTTTAAGAAAATGTCTTCGGTCTCCATGACGGCGAGCACCGATAGCTCGAGGCGACAGACGCTCGGTAGTCGAGGACTACGAGCAAAGGTTGCGATTGATTGATTTGATTGATGAGTGATTTTATAAACTTCACGTAGGCTTGCTTGCAATTTATCACTTGAAACGTTGGCTAAATATGAAACATTCGTCGTAGAACGTCCGTTCGAGTGTGCGTGCTATAAGGGACAGTGATTTCTTAATTGTTGCTGCTGCTGCGCTTGTTTTCGTTGTTGTTGTTTGGTTATTAGTTTTCGGCGTCGACGCTCAAATCCAACGACCGGTTCATCCGATAATCTTCATCCGCGGCCCAACGCTCGTAATCTTTCGCCAAACCATCGATGAATACTTTTTGCAACACCTTTAACGTCGTCCCGAGCACGGTGTCGCCCACGCGCTGGGTCAAACTTCTCGGAAGCACGGCGAACGCACCCGGAGGATCGACGCCGACGCCGATATCTGTCCATCCCATGATGCACGCCCCATCGCTCTCCTTTGCCGTTGCCGCTTCTGGATCGTCACTGAAGCCTGTGCGCGTCAATGGACCACCATCTAAACTCCCATCACCCGCCGAACGCCATCGAAACGCCGTCGTTCCACGATTTACAAACATTTCATTCAATCCTAAATCCTCCACCACCTTGCCCTCCACGCGCGCGCTCTTAATCTCAATCAACACACACGGCCCACGCATCTTTACCTTTTCCGACTCCGGCCTCGCCCCAGGTCGCGTACGATCTTGTTGCTCATCCCACGTCCCTCCGTGCCACGTATCGACAACCTCATCATCGCCTAAACACCGAACGCGCACGCGAATCACCGGCTGCACCTCGAGCGATAAAAACTTCAACCCAGGAATCACGAGCTCAAACGCCTCATCTCTCGACGTTGGATCGCACGCCAACGAATCCGGCGCATCACGCACGGGATCACACGCCACCTTGGCCATCGTTGCTCCGAGTGGCAGCGGCACGTCGACGTACTGCGACACCGGAAGACGCATGTACGCCGAGAGCGACAAGTCGCGTGACTCGCTCTCTCGCACGCTCGACCGCACCTTGGTCTTCGCGCGCAAATTCACATCCCACTGCTTGACGCCGTCATCAGCGATATCCGCGCCGCCGCTCGGCGCGATATCCACCGCCGCATCGCGCGCGCGAACGTCCCGGCGCGATATCATGGATGACGATGATGATGTCAAAGATATCGTCGATCGTCGGCGCATCGATGCGCCGCCGCATCGCGCCGTCACGCTCGCCGGCGCCGTCGCCGGTGCCATCGCACGCGTCATGACCCACACCATGTTCTCTCGCGCGCTCGACCGCTCGCGTGCGCGCGTGTGCGATCGACGCGTCGAGGAATGCCGTCGTCACAATCGCACGCGCACGACATTGGTGAGAGACTCATCACGCGCGTCATGGCGCACGACGACGCGCCGCCGAACGCGCCGTCGTGCGCGATATGCCTCGACGATTTCAACGACACGCGTCTCGCGTGCGATTTGCCCTGCTGCGGCGCACGCGCGCGCGATTCCACGGTGCATTTCTGCATTCCATGCGTGTCCCATCTCTGCGCTCGCGTTCGCATTCGCGACGTCGCGGCGCGATGCCCGCGGTGTCGCGCCGCCATCGTCGCGCGACACGACGGGTCGTTTGCGCTCGCATCGTGCTCGCGGGTGTGCGACGTGTGTCGACAGCCCAAGGCGACGGGGTTGGTGTGCGACGCGTGCGCGCTCGGCCGCCGGTTTACGTTGAGATACGCGTGCGTTCGATGCGGGCGAACGCAACGCATTCCGCATCCGATGTGGCGGTACATGGCGACGCCGCGCGATGCGAGCGATGTGACGTGGGCGTGTCACGGCGTGTGTCAGGATTTCACGCACTGGGTGATTGATGTGGATGATGTGGCGCGGGTGCCGACGTACGACGCTCCGGATTCGTGGAGCGACGCTCGGGAGGCATTTTTTGAAGAGTTACGCGCGGAAATGCGCGCGGCACCGCGAGGGGGTGTAGGGCGTGTGTATATTAGGACGACGAATTGGTCGGTGTGTGCGCAACGCGCGTTGGTGGCGGTTTTCGTGGTGTTTTTCGGGGTGATGTTTGCGTATTACGGGGGCGAAGTGAACTTTGTCGAGCCACATGCGGACGCTCGCGCGGCGATTCGCGCGCGAAGAGCGGCGCGGCGCGTGACGTTTCCATCGTACGGCGGGCGTAACATGACTGGATTTTGATTGCGCATCCATGTATAACATATATAACAACACACAACGGTACGACGTGTACCGGTAGCTAGAGTAAAAGTCTTTTGTCGTGTAAACGACGCTCGCGCGAGCGCAACTACTAAATATCCGCCGCCTCGGGTGGGAAATCGGTTGCAATTTCTTCCGCCACGACGCCTTTATTCACCAACTTGTCCTCACCAGAAACCACGCGGGCATTGACGATTCGCGCATCGGTGCTGATGGCGTTTAAAAACTCCTCTCCTTTGGTGACGTAGCCAAAGACCGCGAATTCACCCTCTTCAAACGACAACCCGCCGAGCCCGGCGCTTCGCTTATCAAAGAGATAAATGAAGAATTGTTGCGCATCTGATTGCCCGTCTTTCGCACGCGCCATGGCGACTGAACCATTGATGCTTAATGGAATGCTTGGGATCGCCTCGCCGCTTTGGACGTCCAAGGGTGAGCGGTAGAGCGGCTCAAAGGCGTCGCTCGCTTTAATTTCGAGCGGCACGCTCGGAGCGTCAACGTCGCTCGAACCGCCTAAGATGGACGTTTCACTTCGACGCAGAGGAGCGTTTTTATACACCCCGCGTCGCACGTTATCGACAAAGTTTCCAGCCGTGACTGGGGCGTTGTATCCATCCACGGTGATTTCCAACGTGACTTGGTTCTTGACGTCGCCGTTAATCAATCCAAAATTCGCTCGAGCGTCGGCGTTGGCGACGTCAATTTCCACTTTTGCCCGCCCGACCAATCGTGGCAAGTCTAAATATTTCGTGGGAATACCAAACGGTAAACCTGGGGCTTGATCGATTTGTAACTCGCTCAAAGCCGTGAGTGACGACGCGATTTGCGCGTCGAATGTGTCAAAATCTTGCGTCGCCGCCGCTCGGGACAGACGCTCCAGCGCGTTATCCAATCGTCCATACGCCGCCTCTGCGCTCGCCCGGTCGTTCTCGCGCACAGGGCCGAAAATATCATCTCTCTTGGTGAGTAATATCGCGCGAGACTCGTCGATGTCTTTCGCCATCGTCGCCCAGGGCTGGCGAGAAGGGATGCGAAACAAGTACGCAGCGTCCTCGAGCTTGAGCTGAATCGCCTTTGTTTCCTCGTTCACCGCCGGTACCGCGCGACGAAGCGCAGCTTGCGTGTTTCGCGGTAATCGCGTGTTCGGGTTGCTCAATTGCGCATCGGCGTCGGGCGCTGGGGCGAGCGTGAGCGTCAGCGCGAGGGCCACGGCGGCGATCGACGCGCGCGCTCGCTCTGCAAGCGTCTCGCTCGAGCTCGAGTTTGAGCTCGACGACGCGGGAACGACGGCGGCGCGTTGCGCTCTCGAGCGCGACGAGACGAGTGGTGCGTGCGCAACGCGCGGCGGTGGCGCTGGGGCGATGCGGGCGGACATGCCGCGTCGATGACTGAACACTGACGTCGTCTTCCTCGTCGCTCAAAAATAATAATTTGTCTCGTGGTGGAATAACACAACTGTGTACTGTACAACAACAATTCTCTCCTCAGCGGTAATGTTACGCTCCATTTATGTATTTTCGAACCATATCGCGCGCCTTGGCATAATCGACGACGGAGAAATTACGCACGCGACGTTCTCGAGCGTCCTCCGTCGATGTCTCGCCCGCGAGCGCGTTCAACGTCGATTTCCAACCGGCGATAGACGATTTCGACGTCGCCACGATCCATGGACAGTATTCGCGGTGTTCATGAACGACGTCAAAAAGTACGGCGTCGCTCGGAGGCGCGAGCGTGGCGCTATCGTCGAGAGATGGCGCGTTTGACGTCGAACGCTTTCGTTTCGCGGCGAGCCGACGAGTCATCGCCGCGACGACTACGGATGCGAGACGATCGCCCGATGCGTTCTCCAACCCCGCACTCGCCGTCGTCGTCGTCACCGGTCGCGGGGCACCAAACAATGCGTGCGGCGCCGATGACGATGTGGCGCCGAACGGCGCGGCGTTCGAATCCGTCGCCGTAGAAGCGCCGATGCTCGCCCGCAATCGAGACGCGACGTTCGCCGTCGCCGCAATCCATTTCTTCGACGCGCTCTCGCGCTCATCGTCGTGCACAATGGGCGCAAAAGGCACCGTGGGTGATGCGAGGTTCATACCGTATGCCCCGCCGGCGGCGCCACGAAGTGTCGCGGCGGTGGTTTTTGGTTTTTTCTTCTCCTTGGCTTTTTCAGCTCGAGCGCGTCTCTCACTCGCGACACCCGTGAACATCCATTCTGGCGCCTGAATCCCGCAAAGCGCGCAACAGTACGCGCGACGACGTCTTACGCAGTCTGTACTACTGATCACACCACCCGCACCGTCCTCTGCTATAGTTTTCGCGGACCATCCAAAGAGCGCGAGCGCCGTCGCGGCGTCCACCGTCGCTCGGCGCTCCAACGGCGCCGCGTCCTCTCCGATGCCATCTTCGAGACCATCCTCCGCGGCGTGCGCCCGAGCATCGCCAACTAACGTACGAAATCGCACAATGTCCGCCTCGGTGCGATCAATCCCGCGCAATTGGGCGAAATCGACGCAAAAAGGCACCGCGCCGTCGCTCCGTTCCGCGACGTCCCGCGCCCGACGCGCAAACGCGCTTCGCGTATTGGCTTCATCTTCCTCCGGAAACGCGCGCGCGATCGTGGCGCACGTCGCATCGCGCCACGTACACGCCGAGTGATGGGCCGAGTGCAGAGCGAGGGCGATCGTCGCACCGACCGCGTCGCGAGCGTCGACGCCGTCGTGGAGCAGTGAGTCGCACGCGGGATACGCCAGCCGCGCGTCGCACGACGTGCAACGCAGTAAATCGCACGCATCGAGCACCCAGCCGCGCGCGGCGCATTCTGGAGGCGCGCATGATGCGGGTTTATCGAACCACGCGCTGGGGTTGGCGAACGTGCGCAGGCGGGCGAAGTATTGCGCCGCGCTGAGTGGAAGCGCGTTCGCATCGTCACCGTCGCCAGTAGCGTTCGCGCTCGCGCGGTGCAGGAGTGCGTTTGCGGCTGTATGTAGCCGCTCGGGCGTGGCGACGGACATGGGGCGCGATGGCGGCGTCGATGTGTGACGTCCGCGGGACGGTTGGTGGCGCAGTGTTTTGCGAGTTACACGGCTCGGCTACGTATGCATGGCGTCGTTGTTTTCCTTGGCTAAAGCCTTACGCTCGGCGATAAAGCGTTCAATGTTCTCTCGTAATTCGTCATCGGTGACGAGCTGGTCCACGGTGAGCGGTTGGCGAGAGAATGGATCGGTTTCATCGCTCAATAAGTGTCTCGTAATGGTGCTGCGGTCGCACGAGTGCCCAGACGGTAATTTCACCGGGTCTCGCATCAACGTGCTGAGAATGGGGTCTAAGAAATCATCAGGAATTTCACCGAGATCAGCTTCTTCTTCTTCGTCTTCGGAGGCACGCTCGCGGACTTCGGTGGTGAGGGATTCAAAGCGCGCGACGTCGTGTTCAGATTTCATCGTCAAGCTGCGGACGACACGCGCCGTTTCAACCATGACGTCGTCGCGGTATGATCGTCCGTCCGCAGCGATGGCGGCAACGAATACTTTTGCGCTATCGGCGGCGTAAATTTGCAAGTACACGTCAAAAATCATTCCGAGAAGCTCTTTCGGATCCCAACCAAACTTTTCGGGATTTTTAATCTTCAACCGACGGCGCTCGGGACCGGCGAGGAAGAGTAAAAAGTAATTCAGCATGGCTGCCACGCGCTCGACCATTTCCGGACGTAAGAATGGATGCGCGATGTCTCGCGACGTGTAACTCATCATACGAATGTGTACCATGGCGAGGGACAAATTTGAGCGCAACAATCGCCGCGTTTGACGAAATTCCGCCTCGCGTTCTTGACGCTCTTGCTGCGGCCGCGCCGCCCAACCTTCTTGATCCTCCATATCCGTCTCGATCTCTCGCACTTTAGGAAGCTCCTTCATGGCTTCGTCTAACAAGTAAATCGCATCGTTGATCAGCATGTTCAAGAACTTTGTGTAGAATTCTGGATCGCTGTTGGCGAGCGCGATCCACGCCTTTTTATGCGCACCTACCGTCCACAAGTACTCACACAACTCGCCGATTTGATAACGCACGTTGAACTTTTCGTAAAATTGATTGTGAGCGCCCGTGAACTCGATGCCAACGTATAAGCGAAGCAAGCCTGGAACCAAGTTGGTCAAGCTGATCGGGTTGACTTCGAACAGACTCAGGAGCTTTTGTGAAATGTGCCCGTGCTCATCCGGAATCCAACATCGTAATACTTCAACAAATTTACACCTCAAGTATGGATTCTTCACGAAATCGGCGTTGCCCATGAATGTGATGAAGAAATTCATGATTTCATCCAACGGCTCGTGGTCCAAGGTTTCGGGGGCGTAGCGGGAAATGTACAACATGAACTCCACCAAGTCTTCGACGACGTATTCGGGCAAGCAGGCAAACGCCGCCGGACAAGTTTCGGGAAACGCATCCTCTTTGATTGATGCAAACGTATAACCGTTGCCTTTTTCGTATTCACCATTCGTTGCGACGATGCGCATGAGCCACACAGCCACGAGACGGTAATACTGCAATGCTTCGCTCACCAAACGAGGCTCGCGCAACGCGCAATCGAATTGCAAGTGCATCGTCTGTCCTTCCTCCAATTGTTGCTTCATCTCTGCTAATCGCGCGTCGTAACGCGCTTGATCCGGACGACCAGCAAACTGATCACGCATCGCTTCCAAGTCGCGCACTCTACGCTGTTGCTCTTGCAAGTCACGTGACAGTTGCGTGAGCTCCATGATGCACTTGACGTATCCCAAGTGAAGCGCGCGACCGGTGATGTAGAAACATTCGCAAATGAACCCCCAGTCCTCTTTATCTTCCGCCGCGGGCAGCTTTGCCGCTGATACTTCATCCGCAGTCATCGCTAAGCGCGTTTCATCCACCAAGTTGAGCTTGCACGCACGACTGCGTACGTACGCCGGACTAATTTTGTCGTACTTGCCGCCGCTCGGATCAAGAAAAGGCAACGCTAAGCGTAACGCCACCGCGCTCATGTTGTGCGCACCACCGTGCGATGTTAACGTCCGTAAATCTATGCGCATCTTCCCACGCCCGGCGTTCACGCGAAGTGCGGCATCGAACCACGCGAGCACGCCTTCTCGCACCTCGCCCCCGTGTTTCAACATGACAAAGATAATTTGATACAAGCCCTCGATGAGCGTATTCGTACACCCGCGCAACATCGAAAACGACCCTTCGACGTCGCGTTTCTTGCGCGTGGTCACGTTACTAAAATACGCATCGACGAAATTCGGCTCACCCACGCCGTAAATGTCTGGTAAAACGCTCGGCTTGAAGAACAACCCGAGCGCGCTCTCCGTCTCAAATTGTCGCCCATTAATCGCGCTCAAATGACTACGCATCGGGATCCATCGCTTGTGCTTGACCAATGCCACCGCAAACGCCTTCACGCTCACTAATTGATACATCACCTTTAAATGTTCGGCGATATCCGCGAGAGGCGACGCGCCTCGAGGCGCCACGCGCAACTCGTCAAACACGCGCTCAGCCATCTCATCCAACCCTTCATCCGCGAATCGCGCACCAAAGCGTTCCAAATACCCAGGCGCTAGCCCTGGCGCGCGACGAATCGCATCAATCAACTGCCCCGGTCCGCGTTCGACGCAATGCGAGCTCTGCGGAAACGTCCCCGCCAGCGTCGGGCTGAGCAACAACCCGCCGTACGACACGCAAAACTCCATCACCCGCTCCATCTCCGCACACACCGTCCGCGCGCGCGCATCCGACGACGCCAAAGAACTACATCGTTTATACTCATCCTGTGCGCGCCGATAGGTGTCGATCGTCCATGAGAATGGATCGCCGCCTCGGGTGAGCGTCGCGAAAAAGACGCGCTCGAGCGTCTCCCCGGTACACGAATACGTCGTCTGCCCAGGATTCTCGCTCACCAACTCCGCGCGCAAGTCGTCGAGATAGACGAAGCCATCACTCGGGGCGTCAATCGTCGTCCTGTGTGCGCAAAACAACGCACGTCAGGCGCGGGTCAATACCAAAACGTCGATGATGGATGGATGCAATCGTCGAAATCCAATCCACGTCTCTCCTTCTCCCGCGCTCGCGAACGCTCGCGCCGCACCTTGTGACTTTAGCGATGACCGTGGACACGTATGCGTCATCGCACGCCGCCGCATCGCCCGTCGTCATCCCGTCGCGCGATGGTTTGTGACGTCGGTGCTCGGTTGACTGTTCTCCGAGACGCCACCGCACACATCGCCGCGTCGCACCGCCGCGCACGCGCGCGTTCGAATCGCGCGCGAACGAAACGAGCGCGTCGCGCGCGCATTGTCGCGCGTTCCCGCGTCGTTCGGCGCCCGCGTCGGTGCGATGCGCGACGGCATGCGGACGATGAATGTCATGAATGTGTCGACACGTGATGTTGAGCGCCAACATCATCACCGCCGCCGCACCGTCGTCACGCGCGCGACGTTTCTGTTCGCCACGGGAAACGCGGGCAAACTTGCGCGCGCGCGCGAACACGTCGGCGACGCGGCGCGCATCGACGCCTTTGACGACGCCGAGGCGTTTGAGCTCCAACTGCCCACCGTGCGCGCGGTGGCGATTGATAAAGCGCGCCGCGCCGCCGCGTTGGTGCGACAGCGCGCGCGCGACGGGGTGTTGACGCTGGCGGATGATTACGCCGGAGTCATCGTGCACGACTGTGGGCTCGTCGTGCGCGCGTTGGATGGATTCCCGGGGCCGTATACGAAGGATTTCAACTGTAAAGTCGGCGGCGTCGGGTTGATTAAATTACTCGCGAGCGACGACGGGGACGGGGACGGGGACGTCGATCGCGCGGCGTCGTGGGACGAGACGCTGGTGCTCGTCTCGAGCGACGGCGAGGAGGTGGTGTTTTCGCGCGAAGGTGTGTACGACGGGGTCGTCGCGCGCGCCATGCCTACGAAATGGACGCGTTGGCGAGACGTCGCCGAGCGCTCGGTGGGCGCGGTGTTCGTGCCTAGCGCGTTTGGCTTTGACGAGTGCCTCGCGGATGTGAGCGAAGACGAGTACCAGCGGTACAGACGAGACGCGAGTTCGGTGTGGAATGACTTTGCCGCGCACGTGCGCGGACGATGACGTCGCTGGAACGGAGGATGGACGTCGAACGACGCAGCGCCCGTCGTCCGACGCCGAGTAAAGCATAGAGACGCATCTCTATTCATTTCTCATCGTTTCGCGTTCGCGCGCGTCGGCGCGGATGATGGTGGCGAGGCTGTGGTGGGGTGTTCGCGCGCGCGCGCGAGTAACCGACGTCAGTTACTTTTTTGATTTCGTGGAAGACGAACAGTCTCCGGCGCGAGACGCACGATCGACGACGCGCGACGCGCATTTCCGCGCGCGCGTGCGCGACGCCTTTACCCACCGCCGTTGAGTCCATCCCACTCGCGCCGCGCGCGCAACCATGACGCACGGTGTGACGTACGTGAACGAGGCGTACCGCGACGACGTCGGTTCGTCGGGCGACGAAGACGACGAACGTCTCGGCTCCCCGCCTCGCCTCGCCCGCGCGCGCGCATTCAACCGCCCACCGCCATTAAACACGTCATCGTCAATGCTCAAGTCTGTCTCTTCCTCGCGGTCGTCGTCGCCCGCGGGTCCACTCTCGCGACGGACGACGCCGCTCTCGAGCGCGTCGTCCGCGGCGTCGCTCTTCGAAGACGCCGAAGCGCCGCAGAAAACTCTGGATGACACAGATTTGCGCCCGTGCGTCATGCGTTTCATGGATGGCAACACCGTCACACACGAGCGTCACGTCCGCGTCATCCGACGAGATGTCGTGCTCAGGCGACGCATCGGTGGTGAGACGTACGTCGTCGCTCGCGCGCGCTCCTCCGACGAACGCTTGCGATGTCTCGCCGCGTTGACGTCGCACGCGCACGAGCTCCGCCTCTCTGCCGACGAATCCTCCACCGCCGGCTACGCCGCGCTCGCACACGACGCCGTCATCGTAGATAACGTCGACGACGTGTGTTCGCACGACGGCACGTCGATGTATTACGTCGTGAACGATGATCCTTTTGATACGCGGCTGTACGGCGTCGCTCGGGCGACGCGCCGAGACGCCGACGCCTTTGTCGCGCGGTTTGGATTTCTCAACGGTGTGATGCGCGATTTCGGCACCGATGTCGTCATCGATCGGTTCTTTGCGTGTCGCGCGTCGAATGAGATCGATGCGGGCGATGGGTGTGGCGGCGCGAAGTTCGTGCGGACGTGTATGATTGACGCGCTGCGACGCTCGAGCTCGAGCCGAGGCGAAGCGTGCGTCGCCGTGGCGAGCGCGGCGCCCATTCGCGTCGCCGGCGCCACCTGCCACGCGCACGTTGACGATACAGGACGTCGTCGAGATGTGTTGACATATGATGGTATCATGTCCGTCGAGGATGTGATGCTCGAACGGGAGGATTGGGTGACGCGAAGGTTTATTAAATTGTACCGCGTGCCGACGAGCGTTCGAGCGACGGGGGACGCCGGCGTCGCGAAATCGTGGTTGAAAATGGTCTCTCCAGCGAAAACGCGCGGGAGCGGTGCAGACGCGTACGAGGACGTATTGGAGGAGCCAACGCTCGTGAGCACGTTTCACGCGGTGGCGAAGCGAGCATTGGAACCTGGCGCGGAGGCGGAGCGTGTCGCGCCGGCGTCGGCGAGCGTCGTCGCTCGCGCGTGCGGCGTCGTCATTGATGACGACGACGACGACGACGATGACGACATCGACGATGCGTTCGCACACTCTCTTATTGATGCGCTGTCGTGTGCGCTCTTGACTGACGGCGGCGCACCATTGCGCGATGATGTCGTGTTTGAACCATCCGCCGACGTCGAATTCCAACGCGCCGCGCTCGACGCCGCTCGGGGCGCCGCCGACGCCTCATCGACGCGCGCACCGCGACGCTCAAGCGCCGCCGTCGTCGTGTGCCCACGTTCGCACACCACGACCGCCGACGAACTCGTGGAGTCCTTGCGCGCATCCATGCGAGCCGCGGACGCCTCGGCGTGCGTCCTCGTCGCCAAATGTACGACGTCGCTGACATTCGACGGTGGATTTTCCACCCGAGACATCCTCGCACGCGCCGCCGAATCCGGCCTCTTCACCGACGGCGGTATATTCAAATCCACTGCTCATACCGCATGCGATGCGCGCATCATCGCCGCGCGGTTTCACCAGCGCCCGTTCCGCATCCGCGCGAGCGTCCCGAGCGACGTCGAGCCGCTCCTCGCCGTCGAAGCCGACGCGTGGAAAGACACCCCAGACATGCGCACTCCCGCGAGCACCATCGTCGAACGCGTGACGAACAACGCGGCGATGAATTTCATCGTCGAAGACATCGCCACGCGCGTCGTTCGTGGGGGCATGTACGCGCAGTTTATCGATAATGTTGACGCCGCGGGGTTGACGACGTGGGACGCCAAGGAGACGAATAGACGTCTCGCGGATTCCACGCGGTGCGTGCAACTCTTGGATGTCTTCGTCGACCAAGCGTACGGTGCGGCGTGCGCCGCGGCGGCATCGCAATCCGACGCGTCACCCGCGGTGTCCGTCGGGCAAGAGTTGCGAAATCACGTGCTGTACTTTGCCGAGCATTCAAACGCGCGCTGGGCGTGCGCGGTGACGCGGACGCGCGGATTTCGCGAGACGCAACGTAAATTCTCGTCGAAAGATCTCTCATACGAGGCGTACGTGCGCGGGAAAACGCTCGACCGCGGAGTGTTCTTCCACACCTCAGCTGGGGCGGAGATTGTGAAGATTGTCTCGCCGTGGCGCGTCAAGGATGACGAGAACGACGGCAACGGGGTGCTCGTGAGGTACGACGTCGAAGAGTACGCATTTTCGCGAGCGACGACGCGCGGGAGACATCGACCAGCCACAATGCGACGACCGAGCGACCCAACGGTGAATGGGGGCGAATACAGTAATACCATTCAGGCGATTGCGTGGGAAGCGCGCGCGCGCTCGTTCCCTGTCCGCCGTACAACGCGCGACGACGAGGACGGTAACGAATAAACTGACACTTGTATTACATCTCCCCGCACTCCGTAATCACCACCGGAAGCTTGGGCTTATTCCCCCCACCCGTGGCGACATTCTCGATCTTCCTCACCACTAACAATCCATCGCCTAGAACGCGCCCGAACACTACGTGCTTCCCATCCAACCACTCCGTCTTCGCGCACGTCACGAAAAATTGGCACCCATTCGTATCCGGCCCGCTATTCGCCAAACTCAACAATCCCGCCCCAGTGTGCTTCCCCACGAACGGCTCGTCGGCAAACGTCGTGCCATAAATAGAAATCGATCCCGTGCCGTCACCCTTGACGATATCGCCCCCCTGAATCATAAAATCAGGAATGACGCGATGAAACGCGACGTTTTTGTACCCGCGCGGCTCGCCCTCGCGCGAGCGAAACTCCCCCGTGCACATCTGCCTAAAGTTCTCCGCCGCCCGAGGCGCGACGTCGGCGAAAAGTTCAAACGTGATGCGTCCTATGGGCGCGCCGCCGATCGCGACGTCGAAGAAGACGATTGGATTCGTCGACACTGGTGCGCGATTGTGCCAATCCATGATGAATGTGATTCTGGATGATTCTCGAGCTCTGACGCGCGACGCGACGGCTATTGATTCGCGCTGCGCGTGAACACGCGTAGAAGTCTTTTCGCGCAATCGTTCGCGGGCGTTTTGACTACGCGGTCGACGGTGCGCGCGGCGGGGAATGGCGATTGAAGAAGCCATGCGGCGTCACAACGCTGCGCGTCGCGACTTGACCTCGCCCGCCGCTCGCCCGCTCTTTTCTCTCGTTTCTCTAGCGTTTACCCCATCACAAGCGCTACCGACGGATACAGCGATATATGGCTGACGACTTGGTGTTCGGTGCGTGCGCGCGCGAGCGTCGATGCGCGCGCGACGCGCGTGTGTGCGCGGATGATGGCGCGCGCGCGTGGATCTCGCGGGTGATGGGATCGCGGGCGCGGACGCGTCGCGCGAGCGTGGGTTCGCGCGAATCGCGCGCGCGATGGATGCGTGGGAATGCCATGCGTTGTTCGGGCGCGTCGCGCGGGCGCGTTCGGGCGGTGAGACGTGCGCGAGCGGGTGATTGATGATTGGCGCTCGAGCTGACGAGGTTCAGCGTCCGGGTGGTTTGGTTGACTTGACGTTGGCGTTGGCGTTGGCGCGTGACGCATGGCGCGTTCGTGCGAGGCGAGTACGATGCGTGACTGACGCGATTTTATTTTTTTGTTTCCTTGTCGCGCGCAGCGAACGACCCTTTTGCTAACGAAGCGCTTGACTTTGGCGACGAAGACAAGCCGAAAAAGGAAAAGAAGGAATCCGCGGATTCCGTGCAGGACAACTACATTCACATTCGCGTGCAACAAAGAAACGGGCGTAAGAGCTTGACAACGGTGCAAGGGATTAATCCGAAGATCAACAAGAAGATCATCCTGAAGGAATGCAAAAAGAAGTTTAATTGCAACGGATGCATTGTTGAGGATCCCGAACACGGAGACATTGTACAGCTTCAAGGGGACCAACGACGACAAATTGCGACGTTCCTTGTCGAGGAGAAGATTGCGAAGAAGGCGTTAATCAAGGTTCACGGGTCTTAAATTCGCGCACGTGAAGTGGCGTCAACGGACTATTTACAAACAGTCTGTTTACGACGCCAATCGCAACGAGCGTTACGTAAAATAAAGCGCGCTTACAAGTGACCGTGGGAGTGGTCTCGAAGGGAAAACAAAAGGTGTGGATAATTACACAGAGGAGGGCTGGCGTCGCCTCGTGCGGCGACGCCGTAATTTTACAAACTATTAGTTCCGTAGCGGCGTCGTCGCTTGCGCGCGCCAAATTTCTCTCTTAGCTTTCGTTGCTCTTAAAAATTTGATGATGACACAATGATGATTTTTCTACTGGTAACTATAACAACGATGATGTGCTCGGGATTCTAAGGTGCAGACTCAGGCGCGTCCTTCGTCGTCGTCTTTGAAGCGCTCGCGCTCCAAGAGCGCGCGTCTCTCTCGCGTCGCTTTGCCTCGCCTCGGCGGTCGGCGCTCCCGCCGCTCAAAGGCCCACTCACGACAATGTTCCGGTAACTATCCCCAGACGCAGTCATCTTAAGAATCTTAAACCCTAACAAATCACCAATCACGGGCGACTCGGGTTTCTTGCCCGTCTCTTTCGCCTCGCGCAATGCCGCTTCCACCGTCGTCGGCGGTTTCCGTCCTCGATACGCCCGCATCGGTAAAAACGCAATCAATCCAGCGATACCCACCGCGTACCCACCATTCACCGCATTCAACAATCTCCCTTTCACCACGCTCCCACTGTCGCGAGCGCTAATCAGCTCGCGCCATATCGATTCCCGTTCCCGTTCCGCGCGAAGCCCTTTAACCTCGAGATCGAGCTCGCCCATTGGATTGTTCATCCATTTCACCCTCGCCTCGACTACGTCACCGATCGCCACCTCGCCATCGAGCTCAGCCAACTTATACGTCGCCGCCGTGCGCACGCCTGTGTCCGCGATGGCGATGCCGTTCCTATGGTCCACCGCGGTGATCACGGTTTTGATGACTTTGCCTTGAATGTTCGGCAACAACGCGTTACTGCGCTCGACGGACGCGCTCGCGGACGTGCTCGCGCGCGCAGCGCTCGTCGTCGCGATCGCGCGCGCGTGCGTGGCGATTCGCCAGGCGCGACGCGTCATGGTGTCGGTCGTCGGGCGTCGGGCGCGGCGTTGTGGCGATGCCCGGTGCCCATCAGCGCCGCATTGATTGTCGCGCGACGCGCATCCATCGACGCGCATAGCGCGTTCGGACGCACGCGAACGACGGCGAGGACGGGCGTGATGTCGACGGTGGCGGCGCATCGCGTCGTCGCGCGCGGGGCGCGCGCGTGGAAGGCTGAGCGCGCGCGGGCGCATCATGGAGCGCAGCGTGAGCCATGGGTACGCGGCGCGCGGTGCGTCGCGATGCGCGCGGCGAAGGACGACGGGCGCGGCGCGCGCGAGAAGACGAGTGCGTCGTCGTCGTCGTCGTCGAGCGGGGAGATGACGGCGAATGAAATCATGGATGCGCTGTGGGCGGACGCGCACCCAAAGTACTTGCAGAGCGACGTCAGCGATTCGTTCTGCGAAGACGTGGATCTTGCCGATGAAAACGAACGGCGGCGGGATGCGACGGCGGTAGCGTCTTCGTCTTCGTCTTCGTCTTCGTCTGTGAATGAGGACGATGAGGACTTTGTGTGGCGCGCGATTCGCGAAGAGGCGTTGCGGGACGCCGCCGTGGAGCCGATGCTGTCGAGTTACTTGTACGCGTCCATTTTAAGCCACGAGACGCTCGAGCAAAGCATCAGTTTCGTGCTGGCGAATAAACTCGCGGATAGCACGTTGCTTCCGACGCAGCTTATGGAAATTTTCAACTCGGTGCTCATGGCTGAGGGCGAGGGCGGGCGAGAGCTTCGCGAGGCGTTGCGGGCGGATATATTGGCGTTTAAAGAACGAGATCCGGCGTGTATTGGGTATTCCCACGCGCTGTTACTCCTTAAAGGGTTTCACGCGCTAGAGTCGCATCGGATTCAACACGCGCTTTGGACGCGTGGCCAAGATTTGATGGCGCTCGCGATGCAGAGTCGGATTTCAGCCGTGTTTACGTTGGACATTCATCCGGCGGCTCGGCTCGGTAAAGGCATTTTAATCGATCACGGCACCGGTGTGGTGATTGGTGAGACGTGCGTGATTGGCGATTACGTGAGTATTTTACAAGGAGTCACGCTTGGAGGTACGGGCAAGGCAACTGGCGATCGTCATCCAAAGATTGGACCGCACGTTTTAATTGGCGCGCATAGCACCGTGCTGGGGAACATTACAATCGAGCGCGGGTCGATGATTAGCGCCGGAAGTTTAGTGCTCAAGCCCGTGCCACCGCATACAATGGTCGCTGGCTCGCCCGCTAAGGTTGTCGGCAAGGTGCGCAATCAGCGTCCAGCGTTAGCGATGGACCATCACATCACGCCCATGGCGCCGACGTTTTGCGCCGATTTAGAAGCGGCGGTGCGCAAGCAAGTTCAAGAAGAAAATGAGCGGTGGCGCGCGCGCGATGAAAGCGTGCGTTATACAGTACTCACGGCGGATGAAAAGCGCCGACGCCGACGCGATCGACGATAGGGCGTAGCCGATGATTAGAAGCAAGCAAAGCGATGTTAAAAGAATTTTTTCTTGTCAATTATTGAACATGGCGGCGACGTCTCAATGATCTCCCTGCTACTAAAGAATCCCGCACGAACGGACGCGCGCGTGCGCACGCACGCACCCGTGCATACGATGGCGTAAATATTAATCGAACGGGTCGATGCGCGGGTCGTGTTCGGTGGCCAACGCCATACCGGTGCACAAGCACGAAGTGCACATAACCTTTGCGGTGCCGCTACACGTCGGACAAATGCAACGAGACTTTGATGTCGGGTCGATCAAACGGCCCGGGTTCGGACTCGCAATGCATTCCGCGCACTGCACATAGCCGCTACCCTTGCAGTACATGCAAATCTTCTTTCGTTGCTCCTTGACGTTGTTGATTTCAATGACAAAGAACGCGGAAATCGCGCCGACAGCGCCGCCAGTGAACGACGCGACAATTGGATCAACCTGCGCGAGCTGCGCGGGCAAATGCATGCCATCTATGAATTCCGCGTACGTCGTTCCACCGAGACCGAGCTTCACTTCCGCCACAGGCGCGATTAAGCCACCAAAAATCAACAACGTGGCCACGGCGGCACCCCAGTAAATTCTATAGTCCTTCAAACTATCCTCAGTCAGCACTGGAAATCCAGGAATGACCGACTCAAACTCTCGAGGCTTCTCCATTTCTTCATCCAACCCAAGCGTCTTCACGCGCTGCTGCACTCTGAGTCGTCGCAACTCCTCCATGAGCAAAAATACGCGTTGTCGACGACTCTCAATGTTATTCGCGATCTCCTCCGATTGCATCTCTGCGAAATCAACCACGCTGTTCCGCCCTTCAATGATACAAAAGTTCTCTGGCAACGCTTGAGAATCATACGCATCCCGAACGAACCCACCGCGAGACGCGCTCAACTCTCCTCCCGCGTCCGCCGCCTGACCCTCCGCGCGCTCCGCCTCCGCCCGCGCCGACCCCTCGCCCGTCTCCGCGCCTCTCACTACCGCCTCTCGCGCCCGTCGCGCGCGCGAACATCGCACGCGCCCAGCGCTCGCGCGTTCGCCCCCCACACACGCTCGCGCGTGCGTCAACGTCGCGCGCATCGTCCCCGCAACGTTGCTTCAAAAAGCGCTAAAACCTCTTCCCCCGTCGCCTCGTGCGTCGTCTCTCGCGTCGTCGTGCGCGCGTCACCGATCACTGACGACGCGTGCGCGTGCGAGGTGGTCGTGCGTGCGTTCGGCGTGCGCGCGTCGCGTCGCGGTCGCGCGGCGTCGGCGTATGTGGCGACGATGCGGTGACGATGCGCTGGCTTATCCAGCTCTAAACCCTACCTCTGTATGTCGACGACGTCGCTCGCGCGCTGGCGCACACCGCGACGCGCGACGACGCGACCGGCGGCGCGCACGCGTCACGCGACACGCGTTTTCACGATCGCGCACGCGTCACGCGGCGACAGATTGGCCGAGCGCGAGCCGAGCGCGGGCGCACGGAGTGACAAAGCGCGCATCGATGGCGGCTTTGTGTTGCGCGGGACACGCGCCTGGCGCGCGCGCGGTGCGCGCGAGATGGATGACGAACGCGACATTGCGTGCGCAACGTTCGTCTGCGTGCGTGCGCTCGAGCGCGATCGCGCGTGATGCGGAGAACGTGGATGCGGCGGCGTCGATCGCGGCGGCGTCGATCGCCCGAGCGGGCGAGGATGTCGCGTCCCGGCTCAAGGCTTTGATGGTTCTCGGACGCACGCGGCGCGCGTCTGGTGATGGGGTTTGTCCTCAAGAGCATAGGAATGCTATGACGCGCGTGATGGGATGCGCGAGCGCGAGTTGGATTTACGTAGAGCTTGATGAGCGCGGGCGAACGCGCGCGAGCTGCGCGAGCGAGAGCGACGCGACGGCGGGCTACGGCGCGTTGTTGTGCGATGTCATCACCGGTCGCGCCCCTGGTGACGTGCTTGGGTTGGATGATTCGTTTGTAGACGCTATGCAGATTGGCATTGGGAGTAAAATGGAAAAGTCGCGCGCGAATGGTTTTAAGAATATGCTCGAGACGGCGAAGAAGCAGCTTCGCGCGCTCGAGGCGGGGGCGAATTCGGATCCGTTTCCGAGCTTGATCGTGCGCGCCGACGAGGTACGTGCGCGTGGGTCGTTTGCGGCATCACAGGCGAGCTATTTAGAGCCCGACGAGGGCAAAGTTCGCGCGCTCGTGGACGTATTGCAAGCGAAGAAGATTGGCATCGTCGCGCACTTTTACATGGATCCAGAGGTGCAGGGCGTGTTGATGGCGGCCAAGGCGTCGTATCCACACATTGCCATTAGTGATTCCCTCGTCATGGCGGATTTAGCGGTGAAAATGGTCGAGCAAGGATGCGAAACCATCGGGGTGCTAGGGGTTGATTTTATGTCTGAAAACGTGCGCGCAATCATCGACGAAGCCGGGCACGCGGACGCCAAGGTGTACCGCATGGCGGCCGAGGAAATCGGTTGTTCGCTCGCCGAAGCTGCTCAAAGTGTGAGCTATGACAGCTACTTGGATGAAGCTGGGAACACCGCGAATTCTGTGCACGTGATTTACATCAACACTGGCTTGGACACCAAGGCGGCGGCAAACGCAAAGATTCCAACCATTACGTGCACGTCGTCCAACGTCGTGAGCACGGTGTTGCAAGCGGCGGCGCAAATCCCCGATGTAAACGTATTTTACGGCCCCGATACATACATGGGTGGTAACCTCGCCGAGTTGTTGCGTCGCATGACGACGTGGGACGACGAAGACATCAAGGCGTTGCATCCGGCGCACGACAGAGACACCATCAAGGCGTTGCTGCCACGCTTGCGTTACTTCAACGACGGCACGTGCATGGTGCACGATATGTTTGGCAAGGATGTGTGCGACACCGTGCGCAGCTATTACGGTGACGCCTACCAGACTGCGCACTTTGAAGTCCCGGGGGAAATGTTCAAGCTCGCCATGGAGGCGAAAGACCGCGGTTTAGGCGTCGTCGGGTCGACGCAAAACATTTTGGATTACACGTGCGCGCGCGTAGACGAAGCCATCGAGCGCGCGTTGCCCGAAGGCGAGCGATTGCGTTTCGTTCTCGGCACCGAGACGGGTATGGTGACGTCCATCGTGCGCGCGGTGCAATCGCGACTACGCGACGCCAAGGCAAAAGGGGTGGCGAATCTCGAAGCGGAAATCGTCTTTCCAGTGTCTTCAGACGCCATTACGCAAACGGGCGAAGCCGACGTCCCCGTCGTCCCGGGACCGAGCGCAGGCGAAGGCTGTTCCCTCGACGGTGGCTGCGCTTCCTGTCCATACATGAAGATGAATTCATACGACGCGTTGATGAAGATGTGCGATAAAGTCGGCTCGCCCGCGGGCGAAGCCATGTTAGCCGCGCAAGAGCCGCGCAAGTATGAGAGCGCCGACGGCGCGGGACCTTCAATCGCCGCGCAAGGGTGCGTACCGATTCTTCACATGCGACACTTCCAGAAGAACAAGACATTTTCCGACGCGCTCGTGGCGGACATCACCTCGCGACGACGATGACGGACGCGTTGATGATTTGATTCGTTGCCTTCCTTCGTTTGTTCGTTTTGGTCGTCAGACAGATGACATCGTCGTCGCCGGTCGACCTCCTATTCTTCGTTATTACATTCTTTTATGCCGCACGCCGCGGTTTTAGTCCTCCCTCAACCGTCTTGATTGTGAAATACACACACGCACTACACGTAACGCACTACATTAACGTACCAGTACGCGCATACATACGCATTGGTACGCGCATACGACGCCATACGTACCAAACACGAGGCATGCGCGCGCGCGCCATGGGTGACGATTGAATTCCTGAGGATGAGGTTGTCCTCACATCGCGACGATGGACACGGAACTTTTTAGCCCCGTTGAAACGAGCGACGGCGCGGTGCGCTCTTGGCACGTTCGCGACGAGGACAGGCACAGGAGGATCGCATACGGCGTCAGTGCGGTCGCGTTCGCCATCTTCGCGTTGGTCGTGAGCGTTCTTCTCGGTTCCGTAAACGGAGGCATTGAGGCGCTGACGAGGCAGAATGCGAGAAGCGTGGAGTTGGCGAGTCACAGGACTGAGCTTGAGTATAAAATGGTATCGTGGTGCCCGTGCGGGAGGACGATGCGAGCAGGGGCGCTCGGTTCTCGTGTACCGGTGGAGGAACAAACGTGCGATGGTTGTTTCGACAACTTTGCTCGCGCGGCGGAAAAGAACCCAGCATACGCGAGTTTTTCTAAAACGGATTACGACAGCGCGGAGTCCACACACAGCAACCGTTCTTTCATTTACCAGATGAAGAAGCACAACTTGACGGACGAAGTCATCGTCGACAAGTGCGGTTGGCACAAGGAAGGCTCCGCGTATTACGCGTACGGACAAGAAGAAATCGACGTGCGAATGTGCGTCGTTGAAGAGTTCCTCAACCATATGGCAAAGCAAGGGTGGTTCATGGAATTGGAAAGTTGGTATGCGACAGTCAAGGATGTTATTGTATTCGTCAAGTATAGCTAATTCAAGTAAATACAGTAAGATGTTGTTGTTAGTTGTTATTAGATAGACGTCTCAGCGTTTTTTAAAACCTGGCACCACTCAACCTTCTCCTATAACTTCTCAAAATCTTGTTCTTCTTCGTCACCCCACGCAAACGGGGTCTCATCTAGTTTTCTTCTTGTTGCGCTCCGGCGACGCCGCCACGAATCGGATCCTTTGCTACGCTCAAAAGCTCCAAATCCAACGTAATCGTCGCCCCGGGCGGAATCTCCTGCACCTCCAAATTCCCGTACGCGTACTCCGGAGGCACAATCATCCGTCGCACCGTCCCCACGCCCATACCCTTAATCCCTTCGTTAAACGCCGGAATAAACGGCCCACCGGGCGATCCAGACTTCGCGCCGACGTTAAATCCAATCGGCGTCCCTCCGGTCACGCCCGCGCCCTGCCGACTCGTCCCGATGGTGATGTTTCGAAACTTCAAGTCATAATGCACCGCCACGCGCGCACCCTTGGGCACGCCTCCAGTCGCTCCGCTCGCGCCTTTCAAGTCGTAATACAGAATCGGCGGCTTCGTGCCGGGGATTTCTTGAAACTGCTCGATGGGAATGCCGCCCGTGGGACCGCCGCTGAGCTTGGCGAGCGCCGGCGCCGGTGCGAGCGGCGCGAGCGCGACGCCGACGAGCGCGAGCGCGCTGCGACGGGCGATCACCAATACATCGGCCGCGTCGTCGTCCTGCGCCGCCGATCGCGCGGCGACGCGTCGCGCCACGGGCCATCGCGCGCGGCGATGCGCGATCGATGGTGCGGCGTCATGATGCGCCGTTCGCGCGCCGAATCGACCACGAACGGACGATCGCGCGGTATGAACGCGCGGTACACACGCGTGCGCGTGTGTCGCGAGCATGGCGGGCGTGCACAGGTGCGGCGCGCGACGACGTGTGAAACCGTTA